>Ga0209755_10000332_pt1 | contig 90092 bp, 78 predicted proteins | sample TergutCo191P1_FD_187301 | JGI IMG/M metagenome (GOLD analysis project Ga0209755, IMG submission 187301) | Cornitermes sp. P1 segment gut microbial communities from Petit-Saut dam, French Guiana - Co191P1 (SPAdes) (version 2) | ecosystem: Host-associated > Arthropoda: Insects > Digestive system... | reverse complement strand
CATCCTGAAACAGAAAGCAGTATCTTAAGCTACGACAACGCATTGTTCACAAAAGGATTGCTGCTTCGCACCACAAACGCGGTTCGGGACGCAATTTACGATTCAGGAGATCTGGCGCTTATTGACCAGTTTGAAGAACTTGGACAACTTCGCCAGCAGATAAGCGCGTTACGGCAAAACGAAGGCAGCGAGGATTATATCCGTTCACTTGAAAACCGCGCTGAAGAACTAGATAAATCTCTGACACAGGCGTCATCCGCCTTCAGGGAATTTCAGGAAAACGCAAATATTGACTGGCAGAAAGTGCGCGAAAGCCTTAAGAGCGAAGAAGCCGCAATAGAGTTTGTCTCCTTCGAAGTCTACGATAAAAAATGGACAGGAGAAACGCAATACGCCGCTCTTGTCCTTCGCCCTGGCATGGACGCTCCCGTATGGGTGCCGCTTTGCAATGAAACTGAACTTACAGAGCTTTTTAACAACCTCAGCAGGTCGCGCTCCTCCATGCAGAGCGCGCGTATTTTCTACGACAACTTCGGCTTTGATTTATATGAAGCTGTGTGGGAGCCGCTTGAAAAAGAACTGGAAGGAGTTACGCGCATTTTCTACACGCCTTCTGGGCTTTTATACAAGATAGCGTTTAACGCGATTCCCATAGGCGAAATAGAAGTTGACGGCTGGCCTGAATACGTAAGGTTAATTGATAAATATGATCTAAACCTTGTTTCAAGCACGCGGGAAGTTACGCAAAGAAAAGACAGGGATACTCCAGCTAACGCGGTTATTTACGGAGGCATTATATACGACACGGACGAGGAAACAATGCAGCAGATGGCTTTTTCATATAACACACAGGGAACACAGGTATCGCAGCTAAGAAGCGCTTCCGGAACCAGATGGAATTACCTGCCGTTTTCGGAAACAGAAAGGCAGTTTGTATATGATTTCGTTGTGACACATAACATGAGCGCTGAAACATACACAGGCCTTGAAGCGAACGAAGAGTCATTTAAAGCGTTAGGCGGAAGAAAAATACCACTTATACATATAGCGACTCACGGTTTTTTCATTCATGATCTTGAAAAAAGCGATACGAATAAAAAAGAGCTGATTCAAAGAGCCGGAGGAGGACAAAGCGCGTTTGAAAACCCTCTTTTACGTTCAGGATTAATGTTCTCAGGCGGCAATAACGCGTGGACAGGCCATCCTGTAAACGGCGTAGAAGACGGCGTTCTTTTCGCGGATGAAGTCGCAAGAATGAACCTTGTAGGGACTGAGCTAATATTATTGTCAGCATGCGAGACAGGGCTGGGGGACGCTAACAACAGCGAAGGCGTTTTCGGTTTACAGCGCGCCTTCAAGCTTGCGGGGGTGCAGACGCTTATTATGACATTGTGGGAAGTTGACGATACAGCTACGTCAAAGCTGATGAGCGGTTTTTATGAAAACTGGCTTTCTGGCATGAGCATACAGGAAGCGTTCAGGGAATCTCAGCGTGTTCTTAAAACAGATTATAATTACGCAGATCCTTTTTTCTGGGCAGCCTTTGTTGTAATGGATTAATCAGAGTTACGGATATTTTTTCTTAAAACCGCTGACCCTGGCCTGTATCGTATAAACAAGAGATAGATTAACAAGCGAAGAAAAATGATATGGAAAATAATAGAAATAAAAGATTAGCATTTTCGTTTGTATTTATTTTTTTACAATTTACTTCCGTGAATGACATTTTCGCGAGCGCAATCAGGGAAGAATATTACCCTGTTCAAAAAAATGAAGAGTCCGCTCAAAGAAAAGAAGAAGCGGAATCGTTTTACAATCTCGGCCTTGAGTACCTTAACAGCCAGCAATACGATCTTGCGATCGAGAACTTTACCCAGGCGATACAGTTAAATCCTGATAACGCGGATACTTTTAATAACCGCGGGTTGGCATATTATTATGTAGATGAAGAATACTTAGCTATTGACGATTATACTAAAGCAATTCAACTAGATCTAAACAATGCAAATTACTATTATAATAGAGGTAATGCATATCTATGGGTAGACGAATATAGTTTTGCTATCGATGATTTTACTCAGGCAATTAGATTAAACCCAAATAACGCGAATTATTATTTCAATCGCGGTTTTGCGTATTATTATATAGACAAAGAATACATGGCTATTGACGATTATACTAAAGCAATTCAACTAAATCCGAATAATGCGAATTATTACTATAATAGAGGTAATGCATATCGATGGGTAGACAAACATAGTTTTGCTATCGATGATTACACTCAGGCAATAAAATTAGATTCAAACAATGCGGATTACTATTTCTACCGCGGTAATACATATTTTTGGGTGGATGAATACGATTCAGCCATTGAAGACTATATTAAAGCAATTCAATTGGAACCATATAATGCGGATTTTTATTTCAATTTTGGATATATATACAGATATGTAGGCGATTATATAAATGCTGAACTCTATTTGCTGGAATCATTGTCGATTAGAGAAAAAACGCTTGGTAAAGAACATCCTGATTATGCTGAATCTTTAAGCTACCTTGGCCGTTTGTATAGAGAAGATATGGGTGATTATTCAAAAGCGGAATATTATTTGCTGGAATCATTGAAGATTATAGAATACACCCTTGGTAAAGAACATCCTGATTATGCTGCATCTTTAAACTACCTTGGCCTTCTATATGATGATATGAGCAATTACGCCAAGGCAGAACTTTATTATTTGGAATCTATGAGAATATATGAAAATATTTTTGGTAAAGAACATCCTGATTATGCTGAATCTTTAAACAATCTCGGTCATTTATATAAAGATATGAGTGAGTATGCTAAAGCAGAATGCTATCTATTGGAATCATTAACAATCCGGAAAAATATACTGGGTAAAGAACATCCCGATTACGCCGCATCATTAAACAGCCTTGGTAATCTGTATAGAGATATGGGTAATTACACAAAGGCAGAACTTTATTATCTGGAATCATTGGCGATTATAAAATACACCCTTAGGAAAGAACATCCTAATTATGCTGCAACTTTAAACAACCTTGGCATTCTATATTTGAAAATGGGTGATTATGCAAAAGCGGAATATTATTTGCTGGAATCATTGAAGATTAAAAGAGATACCCTTGTTAAAGAACATCCTGATCATGCTGCATCTTTAAACAATCTTGGCATTTTGTATTCAGATATGGGTAATTACGCAAAAGCAGAACTTTATTATCTGGAATCAATAAATATATATGAAAATATTTTTGGCAAAGAACATCCTGATTATGCTATGTCTTTAAACAACCTTGGCAATTTTTATTTGAAAATGGGTGATTATGCAAAAGCAGAACTTTATTATCTGGAATCAATAAATATATATGAATATATTTTCGGTAGAGAACATCTTGATTATGCTATGTCTTTAAACAACCTTGGCAGTCTGTATATAAAAATGAACGACTATGAAAAAGTAGAATTTTATTATCTGGAATCAATAAAGATATATGAAAATATTTTCGGTAGAGAACATCCTGATTATGCTGCATCTTTAAACAACCTTGGCAGTCTGTATAAAAATATGGGTGAGTATGCTAAAGCAGAACGCTATTTATTGGAATCATTGATAATCCGGGAAAACATACTGGGTAAAGAACATCCCGACTACTCCGCATCATTAAACAATCTTGGTAATCTGTATTTAGACATGAACGATTATGAAAAAGTTGAAATTTATTATCTTGAGTCATTAGCTATCTTTGAAAAAGTATCAGGCAAAGAACACCCTGATTATATATTATCACTTAACAACATATTCAAATTAGACATAACAACAGGAAACTTTGAAAGAGCTGCCGCTTTCAAACAGGAAGAACAAAGCCTGAACATAGGCAACATAAACAGAAATTTCTCTTTCCTTTCAGAGCAGCAGAGAAATCATTACTGGAATATAAATGAATATTATTTTGAACTAACTTATTCACTCTCCTATCATCATCCTGAAACAGAAAGCAGTATCTTAAGCTACGACAACGCATTGTTCACAAAAGGATTGCTGCTTCGCACCACAAACGCGGTTCGGGACGCAATTTACGATTCAGGAGATCTGGCGCTTATTGACCAGTTTGAAGAACTTGGACAACTTCGCCAGCAGATAAGCGCGTTACGGCAAAACGAAGGCAGCGAGGATTATATCCGTTCACTTGAAAACCGCGCTGAAGAACTAGATAAATCTCTGACACAGGCGTCATCCGCCTTCAGGGAATTTCAGGAAAACGCAAATATTGACTGGCAGAAAGTGCGCGAAAGCCTTAAGAGCGAAGAAGCCGCAATAGAGTTTGTCTCCTTCGAAGTCTACGATAAAAAATGGACAGGAGAAACGCAATACGCCGCTCTTGTCCTTCGCCCTGGCATGGACGCTCCCGTATGGGTGCCGCTTTGCAATGAAACTGAACTTACAGAGCTTTTTAACAACCTCAGCAGGTCGCGCTCCTCCATGCAGAGCGCGCGTATTTTCTACGACAACTTCGGCTTTGATTTATATGAAGCTGTGTGGGAGCCGCTTGAAAAAGAACTGGAAGGAGTTACGCGCATTTTCTACACGCCTTCTGGGCTTTTATACAAGATAGCGTTTAACGCGATTCCCATAGGCGAAATAGAAGTTGACGGCTGGCCTGAATACGTAAGGTTAATTGATAAATATGATCTAAACCTTGTTTCAAGCACGCGGGAAGTTACGCAAAGAAAAGACAGGGATACTCCAGCTAACGCGGTTATTTACGGAGGCATTATATACGACACGGACGAGGAAACAATGCAGCAGATGGCTTTTTCATATAACACACAGGGAACACAGGTATCGCAGCTAAGAAGCGCTTCCGGAACCAGATGGAATTACCTGCCGTTTTCGGAAACAGAAAGGCAGTTTGTATATGATTTCGTTGTGACACATAACATGAGCGCTGAAACATACACAGGCCTTGAAGCGAACGAAGAGTCATTTAAAGCGTTAGGCGGAAGAAAAATACCACTTATACATATAGCGACTCACGGTTTTTTCATTCATGATCTTGAAAAAAGCGATACGAATAAAAAAGAGCTGATTCAAAGAGCCGGAGGAGGACAAAGCGCGTTTGAAAACCCTCTTTTACGTTCAGGATTAATGTTCTCAGGCGGCAATAACGCGTGGACAGGCCATCCTGTAAACGGCGTAGAAGACGGCGTTCTTTTCGCGGATGAAGTCGCAAGAATGAACCTTGTAGGGACTGAGCTAATATTATTGTCAGCATGCGAGACAGGGCTGGGGGACGCTAACAACAGCGAAGGCGTTTTCGGTTTACAGCGCGCCTTCAAGCTTGCGGGGGTGCAGACGCTTATTATGACATTGTGGGAAGTTGACGATACAGCTACGTCAAAGCTGATGAGCGGTTTTTATGAAAACTGGCTTTCTGGTATGAGCATACAGGAAGCGTTCAGGGAATCTCAGCGTGTTCTTAAAACAGATTATAATTACGCAGATCCTTTTTTCTGGGCAGCCTTTGTCGTAATGGATTAATCAGAGTTACGGATATTTTTTCTTAAAACCGCTGACCCTGGCGGAAGCTGTAATATTAAGAGGCGATCTCTGTCCCCGTAAAAGATACTGATAGCCGATGCCGGCAATCATCGCGCCGTTATCCCCGCATAAATCAAGGGGAGGGAAAATACAGCACAAGCGGCTTTGCCCTGAAAGACATGAGCGCAGGTAACTGTTAGCCGCAACTCCGCCGCCTGCCGCAACCGACGTAATACCGGTGTCTTCCGCCGCGTTAAAAAGAGCGCGTAATAAGATATCAACGGCCGTCTTCTGAAAAGACGCGGCGATATCTTCGTTTGAGTGCGGGCCTTTTTTTTTTTTAAATATGTCAAGCTGATTTATTACCGCGTTCTTAAGCCCCGAATATGACACATCATAACGGTGACACTGGAAGCTGCGTCCATCAGAGCCTGTTGTAAGCCCGCCTTTATGCAATGACGGCATCGGAAAATGAAAAGCGCCGCTGTCGCCGTTACGCGCCATTTTATCAATAACGGCTCCTCCAGGATAGCCAAAGCTATAATATTTTGCGACTTTATCAAACGCCTCTCCTGCGGCGTCGTCAATTGTAGTACCAAGCACCGTTATATCGTCAAAATTGTCAGCCCTGCAGATAATAGTATGCCCGCCTGAAACAAGAAGCCCCAGGAACGGATAATCGGGTTTCTGCATAAGGCCGGGACCGGATACTGCCACTAGACGCGGCGCATAAAGATGCGCGAGCATATGATCAACTGCGATATACGGGATGTTACGCGCCCATGAAAAAGCCTTCGCGAAAGTAAGGCCTACAAGCAATGATCCTAAAAGCCCTGGCCTGCTTGTTACAGCGACTGCGTCAATATCACAGACATTTAAGCCCGCTTTATCAATTGCTTCTTTTGTCACAGCGTATATCCATTCAATGTGCTTACGGCCCGCGATCTCCGGCACTACTCCGCTCCACGGCGCGTGAAACGGGATTTGAGTCATTATAATGTTAGAAAGTATTTTTTCTCCGTCCTGCACAACAGCGGCGGCGCATTCATCACAGGAAGTTTCAATGCCAAGAACTTTCATTTCTATTTTAATATATCAGATACTGTTTTAATTGTATAACCTTGCCCGGTATAAACCGGAAATTGCCTTGCAAGAAGCGGCGCAAGATCAGGCGACCATGCGTGGCCAATCATTATTACGCTTCCTTCTCTCTGGGCTCTTATAAGGCCGCTTTCAATATAGCGAAGCATCGCGCTTTCATTCTGCTCATTATCAATAAAAATATTTCTTTCAGCGATTTTTATTCCTGTCTGGCGCGCAATATCGGGAACGACAGTATCAGCGGTTGTTCTTGAGTCCAGAAAATAAATGCCGTGTTCCAGGCAAAAATCAAGAATTATCCTCATTATCTCCCTGTCCATTGTAATCAGCGATCCCTGATGATTGTTAATGCCTGTCACAGGTCCAACTTCCTCAATGTTACGCGAAAGAATTTCCCTGATTTCCTGCCTGTTCATTCCGGAATAAATCGCGCCGGGACCCGGATTCTGCGCTCCGATTGCTTCCATCGGCTGATGCAGAATCACTTCTTTTCCCGCGGCTCTGATTCTTTTCGCCGCTTCCGCGGAATACGGAAGCCCGGGTAAAACAGCGATTGTTAACGGGCCTGGAATGCGCAGAAACGGATCGAGCTCCCTTAAATTATTTCCCGCGTCATCAATCACAAAAACCAATGCGCCCATCTTATCATTTTTTTGCGCGGCCGAAGACGGATTATTATTTGTATTAATATTAGGGCGTGTTGTATTTTGAACCGGCTGAGATAAAGCAGTATTTTGATTTTGCACAGGCTGCGTTACAGGAGTAACGACAGATGAAGGATTGGAATTATTATTTATATTATCATCATTTATAAGTTGTATAAAAGTTTCTGAAGTTAACTCCGGTTCAATATTTGTTTGTTCAATTTCTAAAGATATTCTCTCATGCGTATCAGGATCATTATTCTTTTTTAATAATGAATGAATATTAATTATAGCATAGGTAATGATCACAGTAAAAACCACAATAACGCCGACAAGCAGAAATGCTTTTAAAGCATCTGAAAAGCTGCCTTTTTTACGTTTTTTAGGTTTTTTATTGGAAGTTTTCTTGTTTTTTGCGGCTCTTTTCATATTATGCTATCCATTATCGGCAAATATTATTAAAAAGCGGTTAAAAAAATAACAAAGGTTCTTGCAATAAATTATACATTTATAGATAATAAACTATCTTTTATATTAATCAAAATTAAGGAGTATATTAATGAAAAAGAAAATTGTCCTCGCCTATTCCGGCGGTCTGGATACCACAGTTATTATTCCATGGCTAAAAGAAAATCAGGACTGCGATGTAATTGCCGTTTGCGTTGATGTCGGACAATCCGCGGATTGGAAAGCGATTCAAAAACGCGCTTTATCTACAGGAGCCAGCGCCTGTTATATCGCGGATGTTAAAAAGGAATATGTTGAGGAATATATCTGGCCCGCATTGAAAGCAGGCGCGGTTTATGAAGACAAGTACATTCTTGGCACAGCTACCGCGAGGCCTTTAATCGCGAAAGCTCTTGTGGAATACGCGCGCAAAGAAAAAGCGTCCGCTATAGCGCACGGCGCGACAGGAAAAGGCAATGATCAGGTTCGCTTTGATCTCGCAATCATGGCGCTTGCTCCCGACCTTGAAATAATCGCTCCGTGGAGAATATGGAAATTAAAAAGCAGAAATGATGAAATGCGTTATCTCGCAAGAAGAAAAATTCAGCTTCCTTTCAGCAAGAAGAACTCCTACAGCGAAGACGACAATCTATGGCATATATCCCACGAAGGACTTGAACTTGAAGATCCGGCGATGGAACCGGTTTTGAAAAAAATGCTTACAATGACTGTACAGCCGGAAAAAGCGCCTAACAAACCTGTATATATAGAAATTGAATTTGAAAAAGGAATTCCTGTTTCTCTTAACGGGAAAAAAATGGAAGGCGTCGCTCTTATAAACGCGCTTAATAAGATTGGAGGAGCCAACGGCATCGGCATTACGGACCTTGTGGAAAACAGGGTTGTGGGAATGAAATGCCGCGGCATTTACGAAAACCCCGGCGGATCAATTCTTTATTATGCACATAACGAACTGGAACATCTCTGTCTTGACAGGCAGACTTATTCATTTAAGCAGCAGGTCTCTTTGAAATTAAGCGAACTTATCTACAGCGGTCAGTGGTTTACTCCGTTACGTGAAGCTATCTGCGCTTTTGTCGACAGCACCCAGCAGAATGTCAGCGGCAAAGTGAATCTAAAACTTTATAAAGGATCTATTTACTCCGCCGGCGCTACGTCAGCAAACTCGCTTTATAACGCAAGCCTTGCGAGTTTTACTACAGGCGAATTGTATAATCACGCGGACGCAAAAGGTTTTGTCAAACTTTACGGACTTCCTGTGCTTATACGCTCGCTCATGGAAGCGGAAAAGAAAAGCGGCGCAAAACCCGCGGCAGTAAAAACAACTGCGCCAAAGAAAAAACCCAAACCGAAGAAAAAGAAATAAATAAGACAGTTCCAAAACTTCAGCTTTTGGAACTGTTGCTTTAGTTTAACATTAAAATGGGATTTCGAACGGTATTTATGCGCTTTCGCGGGATGTTTATTTATACCAAAGGGTAAGGATGTGGGTAAAACTCAAAAAACAAAAACAAAAGAATCTAAAACAAAACCTCTTTGGGCGGGAAGGTTAGCTGAAATTCCGGAAAAAAACGCTTTTACTTTTCAGTCATCAATCAATGTTGACAAGCGTTTTGTTTTTGATGATATAAAAGGAAGCAAAGCGCATGCCGCAATGCTCGGTAAACAGGGAATTATTCCGAAAGAAAGCGCTTCTAAAATCGTGAAGGAACTTGACGCAGTTGCCAATGATATAAAGACTGGCAAACTTGTAATAAGCGGCGGACAAGAGGACATTCATTCTTTTCTGGAAGCTGTCCTTACAGAGCGGCTTGGCGATACCGGAAAAATGGTGCACGCGGGGCGAAGCCGAAATGATCAGTGCGCGGTTGATTTTCGCCTTTATTTAAAAAGAGCCGTACCGCAGCTGCAAAGCGCTCTTACAGCGCTTATTAATGTTCTTCTTGATACCGCGCAATTGCACGTAACAAGCGTAATGCCGGGATACACGCACCTTCAAAGAGCGCAGCCTGTAACGCTTGGCTATCACCTTACGGCATGGTGCGCAGCTTTGGAGCGGGACAACCGCCGTTTTACAGACGCGTTAAAAAGACTGGACGAGTGTCCCTTAGGAAGCGGAGCGCTCGCGGGCTCTACCCTTCCCCTTGATCGCAAAGCCGTCGCTCTCGCGCTTGGCTTCAGCCGCCCTTCGTTAAACGCAATGGACGCTGTCGCCGATCGCGATTTTGTTCTTGAACTTTCAAGCGTGTGCGCGATAACAATGGTTCATCTTTCGCGTTTTTGCGAAGACGCGGTTTTATGGGCAAGCGAAGAGTTTAAGTATATCAGTCTCGCCGACTCGTGGAGCACGGGATCATCGATCATGCCGCAGAAAAAAAATCCCGACTTCGCGGAACTGATACGCGGAAAAAGCGCAAGGACCGCCGGAAACCTTGTAACTCTTTTAACGCTTTTAAAAGGACTTCCGTATGCGTATAACAAGGATCTTCAGGAAGACAAAGAAGCTCTCTTTGACAGCATTGATACATTGAATAATTGCCTTTCTATCTTCGGCGGCATGATAAAAAGCGCGCAGTTTAATATAAAACGCATGAAGGCAGCCTGCATGGGCGGCTTTCTTGAAGCTACCGACACGGCAGAATATCTTGTCCGAAAAGGAATGCCGTTCCGCGCGGCTCATGAATTAACAGCTAAAATTGTGCGGGATTGCATTAAAGCGGGACATAAACATATTTCCTGTCTTGACATATCAGAATTTAAAAAATATTCAAAACTTTTTGACGATGATATTTACAAATTGATAACCCCCGCGGCATGCGTTAAAGCGCGTGATTTACAGGGCGGCCCCGCGCCAAAAGAAGTCCGAAGACAGATTAAAATATTACGAAAAAATATTATTAAGTGATAATATGAATGAAAAAGAAAGATTTATAAACATTATAGAAAAATTTATTAATTTGACGGCGGTAAAACTAAGCGATGATGTCATGTCCGCTCTGGAAGAAACGCGTAACGGAGAAAATTCTCCTTTACAAAAAGCTGTCTACGGCAGTTATTTTGAAAATTTTAAAATGGCAATTGAACAGAATCGGCCATGCTGTCAGGATACAGGCCTTCTTCAATTTTATGTAAAAGCAGGAACTTCTTTTCCTTATTTGGATATAACAGCACAAGCGTTAGCTGATGCTGTCCGAAGAGCGACAAAAAGCGTCCCGTTAAGGCCAAACGCGGTCAACTTCTTTGATAATGAAAACACGGGCGATAATACGGCGGAACGCTGTCCGTGGATTGACTGGGAATTGATACCGCGTTCTTGTGAAATGGAAATCACCCTTTACTTTTCAGGCGCTGGATGCAGTCTTCCCGGGCAGGCGAAAGTATTTAAACCGTCAGACGGACTTGAGGCAATCATCCCCTTTACGCTTGATATTGTAAGCGGACAGGGAATTAACGCCTGTCCTCCGCTGCTTGCAGGCATCGGTCTTGGCCACAATATTGAAAACGCCGCTTCCCTTTCAAAAAAAGCTCTATTAAGACCGCTGGGTTCTTGTCATCACAGCTTGCGTGGAGCGCAGATGGAAAAGCGCATAACGGACGCTCTTAACTCGCTCGGCATGGGCGCACAGGGACTGCGCGGAAACAGGGCGGTTATTGGAGTGCACATAGAATCGTCCGCAAGACATACTGCGACAATAGCCTGCGCTGTCAATGTTTCGTGTTATATGCTAAGAAGAGCAGTCATAAAATTGAAAAGCGATCTCTCGTTTGAAATTCCATCCTACAGGAATATATCTATTGAAATTCCATCCTACAGGAATATATCTATATGATAAATTTTTTAAATTTGCCGGTTCAGGACGAAGATATACGCGGTTTAAGGATTGGCGATATCTTTTTCCTTTCAGGATTGCTCGTAACAGGAAGGGACGAAGTCTACCAAAGAGTCGCGGAAGAAAATACAATGCCTCCATTCGAATTAAACGGAATGGCAGTTTATCACGCGGGCCCGATTGTAAAAAATGGTTCATCTTCCAATGAATGGGAATTGATATCCATAGGACCGACAACTTCCGCGCGAATGGAAAAATGGGCGGCGGATTTCATAAAAAAAACAAGAGTAAAAGTGATGATCGGCAAGGGAGGCATGGGAGAGCGAACAGCCGCCGCCTGCCGCGAACATGCGGCGATTCACTGCGTATATCCCGGAGGATGCGCGGTTTTGGGAGCAAGCCAGATAGAAAAAATTGAATCCTGTTTTTGGCCTGAGATGGGAATGGCGGAATGTATGTGGGTCTTAAAGGCTCATAAGTTCGGCCCGTTAATTGTAAGCATAGATACTTGCGGAAACAGTCTTTTCGCTGAAAATCACGCATATTATTCAAAAAGAAAAACATTAGCTGCAAATAGCTGTAAGTCATGTTAAAATTCCATGCGTTTTTACATCTGGATTTTCAGTATTCTTTTCGCGTTTTCGCAAAGGATATTTTGCGTCTCTTCACCGGACAAACCGCTTTTTTCAAAATCACCGAAATAACGCGAAGGAGAGAGTATCGGGAAGTCACTGCCGAAAAGAATTCTATCGCATATGCCAAGAGCTTTAATCATATTATATATCCTGTAATCGTAAAGAAAGGGAGCTCCTGAGATATCATAATAAACATTGGTGAAGTTTTTTTTAATTTCTTTCATTGTTTCATAAAAAAGAAGACCGCCTGCGAAATGAGCGAAAATAATTTTTAATTCAGGATTATTTATTACAAATGTTTCCAGTTGTTTAAGCGATATATCAGTTTTTCCAGGATAAAAATGTCCTACGCCTTCATTGGCATGGAGTAAAAGCGGAATATCCATATTTTTACACGCTTCTGTTATGGTTTCCGTTTCTTTTTTGTTTTCCAAAGCGAACTCCTGCCTCTGCGGAAAAAGCTCTCCTACTCCTTTAAGCCCTGCATTAAAACAGCGGTTAATTTCTTTCTCAGAATCTTTTCCCGCAGCTGTAACCGCGAATCCAATCAGCCTTTTTGAAAACTCTTTGACCTTTTCAATAACATAATCATTCACATAACGGCAGAGACCGGTGTCGCGGAATGCGAATCCAAAGACAACAGCTTTGTCAAAATTATTATTATCAAGCATTGTTATAACATCTTCAGCTGAAGCGAATTTATTAACTTTACTTCGGGATATTAATGAAAAATACGGCTCATTTTGCGCGTACTTTTCCCAATTAGCGGAAATATCAGGCGGTGTTACGTGAACATGACAGTCTATTCTCATATCTGAGCTTCTGCGTTTTCATCTGCCGCCTGTAAATCTTCTTCCTGAGGACCTGCGATGATGCCGATTTTCTCAAGACCTGCAAGAAGAGGAACGCCGGCAAGAGACGCGCACAATGCAAACACAGCGCGCTCTACCGGGGCTGTTACTGTAAGCAATACCCAGATATCTCTTGGAACCTTGAATAAAATAAGAGAAAAAAAGTTTCCGATTGTAGCGCCGCCGACAAGACCGGCGAACGCGCATATAAAAACTGCAGGAAACATTAATAACCGCTTTTTGCCCGCGAACATTCTGCCTGCGAAAATAATTCCCGCAATCATAATAACAAAACCAAGTCCGTAAAATATAACAGGAAAGCTGATAATGCTTCTTCCTGTCTCCTGTGTGAACCATAAAATTGTTCCGATTAAATAGACAATTATTCCCCCGTTAAAAATGAAATTACCTTTACCGCTGACAGAGACTGGCGGCCATTTTCCCCACGCGATACACCCCGAGGTAAACGCTGTTGTCATTCCGATTATAAAGGAAAAAGGGCCCATCATCGGTTTAACAGGCGCTATAAAAAATCCGATAAAACCTCCGACAGCGGAACATAAAGCGCCGGTCAGCGGACCGAAAAAAATACCCGCAAGAGGATTTAAAACATTGGCAAGAGTAAAATTCGCGCCTGTTCCCAATATCGGAAATGTCGGCAATAAATACCCTGCCGCGATAACCGCCGCCCATACTGAGATAATCGCGGGATGAACAGTTTTCTTTTTATTCATATATTCCGTCTCTTTCCATCTTTATAATTCTTCGCGCGTATTCATCCGCAAGGTACATATTATGCGTAACAAAAATGATTGTAAAGCCTTTTGAATTTAATTCGCGGAGGATATTCATTATTTTTAAGCTGCCCCGGTAATCGTTTCCAACATCAGATTCATCAAGAATGATTATTCTGCAGCCCGCCGCAATGACGCTTGCAATTACCGTCTTTGCGCGATCCGGCCCTGATAACGCGAAAGGAAAAGCTTTTTCATCGCGAAGGCCGACAGTATCAAGAGCCGATTTAACGCGGCGGGATATTTCCTGTTTTGACAGCCGAAGCTCCCTTCGCATGTTTTCTAACGCGAATGCGGCTTCTTTAAAGACTGAATCGGTAAAAAGCTGCGCGGCGGGATTTTGCATAACAAAACCCGCTTCTTTTGATATATCGGCAATTGTTAATTCTTTTGTGTTCTTTCCGCGGATATAAATATCTCCGCCTGACGGCCGTAAAAGCCCTGTAATATTTTTTAACAAAGTTGTTTTTCCGCAGCCGTTTTTTCCCGTAACCGCGATAAAATCATTTTCATAAATGGTCAGGTTAATATTTTTTATATTAACACCGTTTGGATATAAAAAAGAAAAATTATCAATTCTTACCGCTTCTTTTTGATTTTTACAATCATTCCTATGTACGCCTGCGAACTTTTGATTCAACTGCGCCTTTACAGGCAGCGGCCTTATTCCGTTTTTTTCAAGCAAACCGCTGCCTGAGAAAATATTTTCCGCGCTGTCAAAAGCGGCGATACGCCCGTTATTCAAAATGCAGACCTTGTCCGCGTAACGCGCCATTTTTTCGCTGTCGCCTGAAATAAAAATAACCGTTATCTGATTTTTAGCTCTTAAATCATTTAATACATTCATTACTTCCTGCGCTCCGTCAGGATCAAGGCGGCACAGAGGATCGTCAAAAACCAGTATTTCACTTTTCATCGCAAGCGCCGCCGCTATAGACAAACGCTGCTTTTCGCCGCCTGAAAGCGTCGAAGGAGACCTGTCCTGGAAACCTTTAAGGCCGGCGGCGCAAAGAGCGGATGAAATTCTTTCCTCAATTTCAACTGCCGGCAGAAGAAGATTTTCAGGTCCGAATGCCGCTTCATGGCGGACTGTAGAGGTAAAAAACTGAGCGTCAGGATCATCAAGAACAATCCCGGCCTTAAGCGCCAATTGAGGCACAGCGCTTTCTGCAGTATTAATTCCGTCCACTGTAACAGTTCCTGATAAATAACCTCCAAGGCGGTGGGGAATTATACCGTTAATCATTTTGCATAACGTTGTTTTCCCGGCGCCGTTCTCTCCCATAACAGCGAGGAATTCGTTTTTATTTACGGAAAAAGATACATTTTCCAGAGCATATTCACATTTTTTTGAATATTTATATGAAACATTATTAAATTCTATAATACTCATTTTCCGGTTATTCGCCTATAATAAATAATTTAGCATAATTACAAGAATAAAGAATACTATACTGAAGACTATAATGATATAATCGGTTTTTTTCATTACCGGCTTATCAATCCATGTCCTTGTTTTATATATGCCGAAAGCCCTACTGTCCATAGCGACAGAGGAATCCTGGGCTTTTCTCATTGCACCTAACATCAGGGGGATCAACAGTTTTACCGCCGCCTTTAGTCCTGTCTTGCGCATACCGCGAAGTTTTTGAGCGTTCATTATAATTACAGCTTCTTCTTTAAATGAATAAACGAAATTAAAAGAAGTTGTAAAAATAAAAGCAATCCGGTAATTTATACCCATCGCGCAAAGCCCGCAAGCTATTTTATGAGGAGGCGTCGTACCGGTGAAAACAGGAAGAAAAACCAAAAGAGAAGCCAGACGGCAGGTAATAATAATGCCAAGCATCAGCCCTTCCCGTTTAAGAGAGCCGGTCCCGCCTAAAACCGGAACAGAACATGGAAACAGCGGCTTTATTATGTAAGTATCACCGGGAGCAAAAAGCATTTGCATAACAATAATAAATGCCGCTAACAATGTAAGAGTTTTTATATATCCAATAACGCTGCCTGAAACGCCGGAAACAAACCGGATTACAACGCAAAAAATCACCAAACAGACAGCAGTCTCAAGCTTATCAATAAATAAAACCAAAAGCGTGAGGAGCAATGAAAAAAATAATTTCGTTCTTGCGTCCAACATTAAAAAAAAGGACATGAAATACCTTAAAAAAATAATAGATACCAAACTATATACAAAATAATAAAAATATACTATACTGAATAAGGTGAGACAAAATCAGTCAAAAAGGAGAGAGTGAATGACAGACGCAAAAACACGCCTTGCAAACAGGGAAAGGCAGAGAAAGTACAGAGAAGCTCACAGAGAAGAAATTAATGAACAGCGAAAAGAAAGGTACAATGATCGCATATCGCAGGGAAAATGTCCCAGATGCGGAGGGAAGGTAAAAAAAGGCTACACCCTTTGCAACGAATGCTGCGAGTATCAAGCTGACTTAAACCGAAAGTATGCCAAGCAGAAGAAAAAAACAACAACAGCGAAAAAAACTACATCAAAAACCGCCGCTTCCAAATCCGCCGGAAAAAAAGTTGCAGCTAAAAAACCTACCGTTAAAAAAACTACCGCCAAAGCAAAACCCAAAGCAAAAGCAAAAAAGTAACTGTCAAAAATTTCTGAAAATTACAATTAAAACCGTGCAGTTTATGCACGGTTTTTTAATAAATATTGAAAGCGTTATTCATCATCATGAATAAAAGGAAATTCACTCTGCGGCTCGAATGATTTTTGAGAAACCAGCCTGTTGATAATTGCCGCGTTATCAAGAAGGCTTGAAACAGACTGATTTTGATGAAGCCGCGAAATTACATGGGCAAAAAGACGGGTTATATTAACATTTACATACCATTCCCGTTTTATCACATCTTCCTGAAGTACAGCATTAGTGCCGATTATACGGTAAAACAACCCTTCCTTGTAAGCTTCATCAAAATGAGAGATGGCGTCGCCTGAAAAAAGAGGAAGACTGATAGCGCAGATTATCCTTCTTGCGCCGTTTTCCTTAAGGAGCCTCATGCCTTTTATCAACGTTCCTCCGGTTCCGAGCATATCATCGGCCATAAAAACGGTTTTATCCTTTACATTTCCTAAAAGACGTATCTGTGAAATATTAGATTGGGTCGCGTCCCTTGCGACTTTGGAATAATCCCTTTCTTTATATAAAAGCGTCAGCGGTTTTTTAAGCAATGAAGCGTAGAATTTATTCCTGTCAACAGCTCCTGTATCAGGCGATACTACGACAAAATCATCATTTAAAATCCCGTCCATTTTTGTCAGGATTTGTATTATCTGATAACTTGCGTGAAGATTTTCGAGCCGCATTTTGTTAAACGCGTTTATTATATCCCTTGAATGAATATCCAGGGTTATTATATGGTCTACGCCAAGGCTTTCAAATATTTTTCCGATACGGCTTGCTGAAAGTCCTTCCCTGCCCTTCGCCTTATGCTGCCGCGAATACGGATAACTCGGAATAACAAGGACTATCCGTTCCGCTCCGGCCTGCCTAGCGGCGTCAACAGTAACAAAAATCGTAACAAGATGATCATTAGTTGAAAGATTATTTACAATTCCGCTTGAGAATTTTACAGGATAACGGTTTTCCACATCCTGAAAGATATAAACATCCTTTCCGCGGATTGATTCTTCAATTTCTGACTTTATCTCTCCGTTGGGAAACTGGGTAAATTTGACAGGAACTTTAAAAGAGCCGTAATTTACATTGTTTCCGCTTTGATACGCGGCCCCTCTTGTGACAATTCTGCTAATCAAATCGATCTGAAGAACGGCCTGTTCAACGCTGATATTGTATTTTTTGGAAATTTCCTCAATATTATGCTTGTGGTTTTGCCGGTATTTATGACGAAGATGACCGATTACCTCATCAGCGAAAACTTCACCGCCCGGACAGGCGATAATGGCTAAATTCGCAGGGTTGAAGTATTTCATGGTTTATATATTTAATAACAAATAATTTAAAAAAAATCAATACATTCCTGAATGGAACAGTCCGATGTTAGCAATTCTTACTCTTCTGCCCAGGCCCTGCTTCTTTCTACTGCTTTACGCCAGTTTTTAATCAGCTTTTCGCGTTTTTCACTTTCCATCTGCGGATTAAACACAACATCACGCTTCCAGAATTTTTTCATCTCTTCAATATCTTTCCAGAAGCCAACGGTTATTCCGGCAAGACAGGCGGCTCCTAAGGCTGTTGTCTCTCTTACTACAGGGCGCACAATACCTGCATGGCAAATATCTGACTGAAATTGCATAAGGAAACTGTCCCTGCTCGCTCCTCCGTCAACCTTGAGTTCTTTCATTGAAATACCCAGATCGCTTTCCATTGCCCGCAGAAGATCCATCACCTGATACGCGATAGATTCCTGCGCCGCCCTTACAATGTGCGCGCGTTTTGTTCCGCGCGTGATTCCGACGATACAGCCGCGGGCATACATGTCCCAGTAGGGAGCGCCAAGACCCGTAAAAGCCGGAACAATGTATACGCCTCCTGTGTCAGAAACTTTAAGAGCGTAATATTCGCTGTCCGCGCTGTCTGTGATAATGCGCATCTCGTCGCGCAGCCATTGGATTACAGCGCCTCCTGTAAAAACAGAGCCTTCTAGCGCGTAACAGACATTATTGTCAAAACCCGCGGCGATTGTTGTTAACAGCCCGTTCCCGCTTGAGGCGGCTTCACGGCCGGTATTCATTAACAGAAAGCATCCCGTGCCGTAGGTGCACTTCGCATCTCCTTTTTCAAAACAGCACTGGCCGAAAAGAGCCGCCTGCTGATCGCCCGCGTTACCCGCAATTGGAATCACAATGCCGTTATAAATTGCGTCCGCGAAAACTGCGCCTGAAGGTAAAACTTGCGGAAGCATAGCGCGGGGAATATCAAGAGCGTTAAGAAGCCTGTCGTCCCAGTCAAGTTTATGAATGTCAAAGATCATTGTGCGGCTTGCGTTTGTAAAATCGGTAACATGCGCTTTTCCGCCTGAAAGGTTCCAGATAAGCCATGTATCAACAGTGCCGAAAAGTATTTCGCCGTCTTTCGCTCTCTTTCGCGCGCCTTCTACATTATCCAATATCCATTTAATTTTAGTCCCTGAAAAATACGCGTCGGGAATTAATCCGGTCGTCTTTGTAATATATTCTCCAAGCCCGTCTTTATTAAGCGAATCGATAATGGAAGAAGTTCTTCTGCACTGCCAGACAATCGCGTTATAAACCGGCTGTCCTGTATTTTTATCCCAGAGAATCGTTGTCTCCCGCTGGTTTGTAATTCCGACAGCAGCGATATCCTGCGCGGAAATTTTCGATTTAACGATAAGATCGTTCATCACAGCGTATTGTGATGAGAATATATCCATCGGATCATGCTCAACCCAGCCTTCCTTTGGATAAATCTGCCTGAACTCTTTATGTTCCTCACCGATAATATTTTGCGTATGGTCAAAAAGCATTGCTCTGGAGCTTGTAGTTCCCTGATCCAGAGAAAGAATATATTTACTCATTTATTTACTCCTTGAATAAATAAAATAATTATGGATTTATTATAACATGAAAAATTATAAACCTTGCAACCAAAACGCGTCGCCGCAGGCGCGCAATGTTCTTGACTATCTTTCAAACCTTCGCGGAAACGGAATTCTCCTCGGCCAGCACACGCAAACAAGAGCTCAGGAAGAGCTGAAATATATCCATGAAGTGACAGGAAAGCTCCCCGCTCTCTGCGGTTTTGAGTTACTCGCATATTCTCCCAATATTAACTACAAGGAAAGCGGCGAAGAATGTCTGGCCGAAGTTGAAGAAAATAAAAATACGCTTGAAACCGCGCTACAGTGGGCTGGGCGTAAAGGTCTTATCACTTTCACATGGCATTGGTATTCGCCGCTTTACGGTAAAGACAAGGCGTTTTATCAGGAGAAAACTTCCTTTGACGCGAGAGAAGCTCTGAAGGAAGGCACGCCTGAGCGAAAAGCGTTTTTAAGCGATATGGACGCAATGGCGGATCTTCTGCGTCCTTTCCGCGAAAAAGGCGTGCCGATCCTCTGGCGCCCGTTCCATGAAGCTGAAGGCAAGTGGTTCTGGTGGGGAAATAAAGGTCCTGAAACCGCAAAGGGGTTATACATCGATATGTTTGAACGCTTTGTAAATGTCCGCAAACTGAATAATCTGATCTGGGTTTGGAACTCCCCTCTTGCCGAAGGTTATCCCGGCGATGAATACTGCGACGTGATTTCCCGCGATATGTATTTAAAGGAACACACTCACAGCGATTACAAGCAGGGTTACGACGAACTTGTAAAAATTACGCCTGCCTGCAAGATCACAGCGTTAGGTGAAACAGGGCCTGTTCCCGGCCTTTCCATGCTTTCTAAGACGCGCGTTCCCTGGACATGGTTTATGACATGGAGCAAATCCCTTTGCCGCGAGGGCGTCACAAGCCGCGAGGAATTGATTAGCGCGTACAATAGCGATTACGGCGTAACGCTTGATAAATTGCCTGAGTTGTATTGATTCTTCACGCCCACCACATGCCTCCCGGCTTCTCTTCAATAATCACCTGTTTTAAGAAAGACACGGCTTTTTCAAACCCTTCGCTTACGCTCATAAGGCTGTCTTCGTGTTCTATGCTGATGGAGCGGTCATAGCCTGCCGCGGCGAGCGCTGAAATTATTTCTTTCCATTCAAGGTAATCATGACCGTAGCCGACAGTGCGGAATATCCAGCTTCTGTCCAAAACATTACTATAATGAGCGGTGTCAAGAACGCCGTTGATGTGAACATTTGCCATATCAAGTTTTGTATCCTTGGCGTGAAAGTGATAAATCGCCCCTTTTAAGGCTTTGACAGCTTCGGATGGTTTTATCTGCTGCCAGAACAAATGGCTTGGATCAAGGTTCGCGCCGATTGCCTCTCCTACAGCGTTACGCAGCCTTAATAACGAAGAAGGATTGTAAACACAGAATCCGGGATGCATTTCAAGCGCTATTCGCGTAACGCCGTAATTCGCGGCCTGTTTCACCGCGGACTGCCAGTAGGGAATCAGCACTTCATTCCACTGGTATTCCAGTATTTTCTGAAAATCATCGGGCCATGAGCAGGTAACCCAGTTTGAATACTTCGCTCCCGGATGATCGCCCGGGCATCCTGAAAAAGTAACGACAGTGTCAACGCCCAGTTTTTCCGCGGCCTGACAGGAAGAAATAAAATCATTGTGGGCTTTATCGGATATTTCCTTCTGCGGATGGACATGATTGTAATGGGTGCTTAAAGCGCTTATTTCAAGGTTGTATTTCTTTAACATTTCCCTGTATGCAGCCGCCGCGCTGCGGTCAGCAAGAAATTCTTTCGGGTTAAGGTGAGCGGTTCCGGGGTATCCGCCGGTTCCGATTTCCACTGTCTGTACTCCAAGCGATGACAAATAACGGAAAGCTTCATCCGCTGGTCTAGCGCCGAGCAATACAGTCATTACACCCAGTTTCATTTAACGCTCCAGTTTCATTATATAATCAATCCCGTTTTTTACGCTGACCATGGATGAGACCTCATATTCCTCCTGTTCAAGGATAAACTGCTCAACTCCCAGAGCCTGCGCTTTAATAATAACATCTCTGTAATCAATTGTTCCTTTATCAATATCAACGCAGTGTTTATCTTTATCAATTTGTTTTACATGGATAAGTTTTAACCTGTCTTTGTGTTTTTCCATGTAAGCAAAAGGCTCGACTCCGGCGTGGCATACCCAGAAAAGATCAAGTTCCATAACAGCCTCGGGCGGAAGATTCGCAAACAGGGAATCCAGAAGGTAATCGCCGCAGCATTTATTAAACTCATGAGCGTGATTATGATAGCCGAACTTCAGCCCCGCCTTTTTTATTTTTTCCGCTACAGGCGTTAAGGTCTGCGCTAGTTTTACGGCATCGTCTTTTACCTTCATTTCCGAATACGGGCAGATTAAATATTCCGTTCCCAAAACCCTGTGATACGCGATTTCTTCATCCAGGTTATTTATAAGACGATCAATGCCTATATGCGCTCCCACAGACTTAAGGTTGTTAGCCGTCAGCGCAGCCTTCATTTCCTGCGCGTTAAGATCTCCGTAACCCGCGAACTCAACGCCTGTGTATCCCATTTCAGCTAATTTTTTTAAAGTACCCGTAAAACCGCCTGATGTTTCGTCGCGCACAGAATATAGCTGTATTGAAAATTTATCGAGTAAACTCATTTCTTCTCTCCTGAATTAAAAATTTACCTGTTTACCGCTTTTTGCGGACTGGTATATGCCTTCAAGTATTTGAGTGACAACCATCGCCTGTTCCGGCTTTACGCGGAGCTCGGCGCCGTTTAAAATCGCGTCGTACCAGTTAAAACATTCGATATCCTTGGGTTCCATGGAAGTGCCAGAATAATATTGAACGCCGCCCACGCCAAGGTCGGGTTTTGTTACTGTTAATTTGCCAAGATCGGATGAATTGATCCTAAGACCGTCCTTCATGTCCGCTCCCGCTTTTGTGCCGCAAAGCGTGCAAATGCCTTCACCGACATCAAGCGAGTTCAGCGCCCAGCTCGCTTCCAGAATTATAGTCGCGCCGTTTTCCATCGTAATAAAACCGAACGCGGAATCTTCTACCGTAAATTCCTTTGGATCCCACGGCCCCCAGATATTTCCGCTGTCGGGATTGTCACCTAACTTTTTGTAAACGCTGCCTGTGACGGATTTTGGTTTATAGTTATCCATCACCCATAAAGTTAAATCAAGAGCGTGTGTGCCGATGTCAATAAGAGGGCCTCCGCCCTGCTCTTTTTCCTTGAGGAACACGCCCCATGTAGGAACTGCCCTTCGCCTTATCGCGTGAGCTTTCGCGAAATAGATATCACCAAGATCGCCGCGTTCGCATACTTTCTTTAAATAAAGGGGAGAAGGCATACACCGGTACTGATAACCGATGGTTAACAGCTTCCCTGTCTTTTTTGCGGTATCAACCATTTTCTTTGCTTCTTCGTAACTTGTCGCCATGGGTTTTTCGCACATTACATGCTTTCCGGCTTCCAGCGAGTCCACCGTGATTGGACTGTGAGATCGGTTCGGCGTTAAAACGTGAACAACATCGATTGAGCCGTCTTTAATAAGGTCCTTGTAATCAGAATATATTTTTGCATCTCCAAGGTTGAATTTCTTCGCTAAATCTTCTGCCTTCTGCGGAATAATGTCGCAAAGAGCAGTTATTTCCGTTTCTTTAATTTGCTGAATAGCCGGCAGATGTTTTTGCTGCGCAATTCCGCCGCAGCCGATTATGCCTACTTTTAATTTCTTACTCATGATTGTCTCTCCTGTATTTATTCAGTAATTGAGGCTGTCCCAAAGCATCCGTTTTTAAAACAAGCTCAATTTTTATTTATTTTAACATATGAAAATTAAATACGCAAATTAATCAGCAACCACGGAGCAAACGTGGAATGTTCTTCTTATAAGGTATTGCACTCAGGGTTTAATACTAGAATTAACACCCCAAGGCTCCCTTGCGTAGCGAGTTTTTGGGTATTAAACCCTTCAGCACGAATAAAAAAGGGACTAATTCCGCCTTCGTATGATATGTCTAATTGTTCATTGCTCTGATTGATGTTATATTTATATTATGACTATAACACAAACCGTTGATATTCCGGCTGACCGCCGTATTACTCTTGAAGTTCCCCGTGAAATTTCTACAAGCAAAGTCGAGCTTACCTTCTCTCCGTTCCGCTCTTTATCAAATACACCAGAAAAATCTGAAGCAAGGGATATTGAATTATTCAAACTCCATGCTGAAGAATTAAACCGTGAAGCTCTTGATGTCCTTTCATACCAAGTTCCGCTTTGGGACGATGAAGAAACATGAAACGCGGAGATCTCTACAGGGTTTATAAATGATCAAAGAATGATCCAAAGAAACAACGTGTTTACCTAATTGTTTCCAGACAACCTGTTATTGATCACGGCTTTTCTACAGTGATTTGCGCCCCTGTTTACTCCAGATATGACGGTTTTACAACACAAATAGAGGTTGGGGTTGATGAAGGACTGAAACACGACAGCGCTATTTTCTGCGATGATTTAATAAGTATCCGAAAATCTTTTCTTACCGATTATATTGGCTCTTTATCGGATATTAAAATGGAAGAAGTAAATATAGCTTTGCGAATAGCATTAGCTACCGGATAATTTCAATTTATTTTCTGGCTACAGTAATCAATTTCGCGGCGTATTGATTGTAAGGGCTTTCGTCCCAGTCCCCGTAAATTTCAATGTTTTTAAAACCCGCTTCCAAAAGGAGCGACCTTAACTCGCTGGCGCTGTAAAGGCGCTGTATAAAAGTTTTTTCGATTCTTTTTTCATCTTTAAGGAGAATCCAGCGGTTTTTCAAAAAAGCCCATGAATCAAACGGCTCGTATTCTGTCAGTATTGTACAGCCTGCGCGTTCAAACCATTCCGCTTCGACAAAATCACGGACAGCTATTTCCTTGCCGAGGGTTTCAATAATAAATGAGCCGCCTTTTTTTAATGATTCGTAAACATTACGGAGAACTTTCAAATCGTCTTTTTGATCGGAGAAATAACCAAAAGATATATACAGGTTTACAACCGTGTCGAAATAGGAGGAACGCACAAAATCTCTTGCGTCCGCTTTAATGTATTCGATATTGAGTTTTTCGTATTCACAGTCTTCTATTGCGGTATTTAAAAAACTTTCAGTGATGTCAACGCCTGTAACTAAAAAACCCATGCGCGCAAGCTCGCCGCTTATCCGTCCGATTCCGCAGCACAGATCAAGTATTTTAGGAGGAGAGGTCAGCGGCTCCTGCCACGCTTCGCTTGATGTTTCACCGTAGAGATTAAACCGCGAAAGGCGCGTAACAGCGTCCGCGACCTGCGCAATCTCCGCCCAATGAGCGGCATCAAACATGACAGGAGCAAAATGCTCCCAGAACTCAGTGTCTTTAAACCAGTCAAAAGTTTTCATGTTAATACGGCACCGCAGGCAAAAAAACACGCAGCGCTTATGCGCGGTTTATTTTTCGCCTGTCAGGATCGCACCTTTGGCTTAAGCGACAGAGCTTTCTGTTATTGGATTCAGGTAACCGGTTTTTAAACAGATATTGAATAAATGCCTTGCGATTGTTTCTTCTGTCGTTTTGACGTATCCGTTATTATTGCGCGTAAAACGAACAAGGTATTCATGATCAAACTCTTTCAGAATATCAATGTATTCTGTATTGCCCGGTAAACATTTAACAGTATAACGTTTCATAATTTAAATATCGGATAAACAGACCCGCGGCTTTAGCTGTATCATATCTTTAGCTGTATCATATCTTTAGCTGTGACACTGCTTGAGATTATTTTTTTTTTCATATAAAATCAAAAAATGAAAATCCGGCTGAAAATGTTTCTTGTTGTTCTGCCTTTAATAATTGTTCCGCTTTTTCTGGGACAAACAGCTTCGTATTTTCACGCGGTAAACGGCGTTACGCGCCTTGCCCGCCAGCTTTTGGGATTCAAGCTCACAGAACTGGAAAAATACGCGGATAACCAGTGGGCGCTCCTTATCGATAATAATTTCGCCGGAAGTCCTGACATGATCGAGGCAGCGAAAAAAGCGATAGAACTTTACAGCCAAAGCATTGTCATGAACGATTCAGAAATAATTTTCTCTTTTAACAAAACAGAAAAAAAAATTGATATGTCAACATCCGGTCTTCAAATGACGCCTGATGAAAGAAGGCAGTTAATTTATATTCTGCTTGAAGAAAATCAAGGGCTTCAGAGCGCTGTTATGGCAGGAGAAAAAAGAATTTTTCAATCATTTTACTTTATTCCGTTTGACTGGTACTTAATAATCAGCGAAAAAGAAGATGTTTTTTACAAGGAAGCAAACTCAATTACTGCGCAGACAATAATAATTATCTGCGTTTCATCATTAATCGCCGCGTTCCTGCTGCTTTTAATAACAAACAGCCTTACAAATCCTATGAGAAAAATTGTTAATGCGATGGATAAAATAATTAAAAACGCCGATCTTTCTTCACGAGTTGATGTTGAATATAAAGACGAAACAGGTCTTTTGGCCCAGTCTTTTAATAAAATGACGGAAGAGCTCGACAGCGCTTACGCTCAGATTAAACACTACGCTTTTGACGCTGTTCTCGCCGGAAAAAAAGAAGAACGCATCCGCCGCATTTTTCAAAAATATGTTCCCAATGATGTAATAGAGCGTTTTTTCGCGTCCCCAGAAAAAATGCTTGTCGGCGATAACCGCTGTCTTTCTATTTTATTTTCGGACATCAGGTCCTTTACAACAATTTCCGAAGGAATGGCGCCTGACGATCTTGTAAATTCGCTCAACCGTTATTTTTCAGGACAGGTTGATATTATTTATAACAGAAACGGAATCGTGGATAAATATATCGGAGACGCCATCATGGCATTCTGGGGAGCTCCGGAAAAACACGATAATGACGCGTTACAATCAGTTCTCTCCGGCCTTGAAATGATCGACGCTGTGAATAAATTCAATGAAAACCAGCGTAAACTAGGTAAATGCGAATTCCATATCGGCATAGGACTTAATTACGGAGAAGTAACAGTCGGCAATATCGGAAGCGAACGGAAAATGGATTACACTGTAATAGGAGACGCTGTAAACCTCGCCTCCCGCATGGAAGGATTAACCAAAACTTATCATTCGGAGATTTTAATCTCAGAAAGCCTGTTTGAAGAACTGCGGAAAAAAGCTGCGGAAACCGGTCTTCATTACAGGCTCTTGGACACTGTGGCTGTTAAAGGAAAAACAAAGGGAGTTCGTATTTTTACTGTTAAAAAGAAACTTACTGACAGCGAACAAAGAGCGTGGCCAATTCATAATCAGGGAATGAAACTTTACTACCACCGATCTTTTAATGAAGCTGCCGCAAAGTTTAAAGAAGCGCTTGGCATACTGGCGGATGATTTTAACGCGCGCAGCCTTTACGACAGATGCGTGGAGTACTCTATAAATCCTCCGCCCGGCAATTGGAACGGAGTAGAGATAATGAAAACGAAATGAAAATTCAGGAAGCCTTTTATGAACAATAACGATATAGTATTTGACGAGAAATCCGGGATTTGTGAAGAAGAGCAGAAAGAAATACTGGCGCAAATTAACGGAATCGCGGAAAAAAACCGCGCAGCGCTTTCTCAGACATCGTACGAACTGCAAAGCGAAAGTAAAAGCATTAAAGCGAAAAAAAGCGGCGCGCTGTTTCCGTTATCTGTAAATATTACCGCCCTGATTATTTTAGCCGCCGGCGCTTTTCTTTTAGTCCTATTTAACACAAGAATTGACGCGCAGGTCAGAACAGGAAACACTGTTTATAATCTGACAGAAAAAGCGCTTATAGATGAAATTCGAAAAGATATGGAGGAAAAAATAACGGCAAAAAACAAGGAAATATCTATTATTATTTCCCTCCTTGAGGAAGTTGACACGCAGCTTTTTCTGCTGCAGTTCGACAATATGTCACTGGAACAATTGAACGCGCAGGAGTCGCTTCTTGGGCTTCAGCGAATGTACCGCGATGATCTGTCAGTATTACAGGAAGAGCGCTCAAAAATCCTTGAAGAATACCGCTCAAGGGAAGCTGTCCTTCGCGCTCAGCTTCTTGAAAGAGCGAAAGAAATCACTGCTATCAGGCAAAATGAACATAGTTTTGCCGCAAGCGAAATTGAAGCGCTTTCCGATGAACAGAAAAGAATCGCGGCAATGGAGGCGCAGTTCGCGGGAGGCTTTACCGTAATCGGCGAATTAATTCAAGACAGGCAATATAGCGCCGCATCGCTTGCGCTGGAAAATCTGCGTCTTTTGAATAATAATAATACGATAGCGGCATCGCCTTCATATCAAACAAGGAGAGAATTTTATAATCAGTCAATTGATTCAATGAGCGTTTTGATCAATGAGATGCGAAGATTCCAGGGTACCGATGACACAGGACTTGAATTAATAGAAACGAATATCCGACTGGAAGAAACAGTTGCGGAAATGCAAAAAATAATTGACGCGCTTAACGAAGGAAGCGACGGCCAGGCGCGCCTTTTTACGGAAATGGAAGAATCCAATTCCTCGTTACGCGCAACTATTTCCGCGCTGGAAACAAATGTTACAGAAAGAAACAGGCGGATTACGGCTCTTGAAACAAGCGGCGCGGAAAAAGACAGGACAATAGGAACGCTACAGACAAATAATACGGAAAAAGACAGATTAATTTCAACTATGGAAACAACCATGGCGGAAAGAAACAAGGTAATATCATCGCTGGAAACAAACGCGGCGGAAAGAAACAGAACGATATCCGCGCTTGAAGCGAATGTAACAGAGCGGGACAGGAGAATTACATCTCTTGAATCAAACAGCGCGGAAAAAGACAGGACAATAGGAGCGCTTCAGACAAACAACGCGGAAAAAGACAGAACGATATCAACGCTGGAAACAAACGCGGCGGAAAGAAACAGAACAATAACATCGCTTGAAACAGAAAGAAATACGTTAAATCAAACTGTTACAACTCTTACAGCCGCAAACACGGCTCAGGAACGGGAAATCGCGAATCTCAGAAATCAGATTGATGTAATACGCCAGTTATTAATGGAATGACGCTTTTCAGTATCCTACCAGCACTCTTAAAAGTTCGCGGTTTAACATGGATAAAATCAATATAGTGCCCGCCGGCTGCTTATACGGAACTGTGAATTCTCCGCCTGAATAATTAACAGTGATAAGCCGCTGCGTTTCTCCTGACGGAAGCATGGCTTCAAGGCGCACCGCAAGAGGATAGGGATTCTGCGGAATGGTATAACTGAACAACCCGAATACTTCGTTATCTGCAAGTCTTTCAGGCTCTGCAACTGTTAGCTGAATAGGAGTATTAACGGAAATAACGCTGCTTTCAGGATACGACTGCGAAACGACTGTCTCTCCCCTTTCTCCGCCGCTTCTTTCCCTTGACGTAAATTGAAAATTAATCCCTGTTGATGAAACAAGCTCAAGCGCCGCGGTAATTGTTAATCCCGTAAATTGAGGCACCGTTATTGTCTGATTATCCCGTCCCCTGCTTACAACAAATTCCAAAGACAGCGGACCAGATATTTCCGTCAGCGGCTCTGGTTTTTGCGCAAGGATGGTTCCGGCTCTTTCAAGTGAAAATTCATACATAACCGGCTCTTTTATTGTAAGCAGAGGAAGGCCGCCTGACGCCGTCTGCAATGTCATTAAATCCATACGCACTTCGTCAATGTTGCGGCTGACAAAATTTTCAACCCTGTTTACAACAACACCCTGACTGACAACAAGACGAATCCGCCTTCCCGCTTTTACAATTGATCCCGGAAGCGGATCCTGCTCAAGAATAAGCCCCTTATCTCTCGATGTTTGCGTATAACGTAGCTGGATGCGCGGGTATAATTCTTTTACCTGCAGCTCAAGCAGGGCTTCGGTTAATTCCTTGCCTGTTACATCGGGAACCATTGTCTGCTCTTCGCCGCGTACAGCTATGAAAAAAACAGCGACGGCAACGACACCGGCAAGGGCAATCAGCCCGATAACAGATAAAATGAAAAGCCTCAGATGATTTGCTACATAACTTTCAATTGAACTTAAATTTAACCCCATAACCGCCTCATCAGAAAAATATGAACAGCTAATCAATTGCCTAAAATCACAGGGCAATGATCATACCCGGCAAAATCCCTCGCTCCGTTCAGAAAATCACGCCAATGGAGCGCTTTTTTTGCCTGGTATTGCAGCTCTGTTACAGAGAGAATCCCATCTCCCGTTTGTATCAGTATACCATTATTTTTATCTATTCCCAAGACCTGGCCGTTCTTAGCGTCTTTATCCAGGGTATGCCCCTCGTATACATCCGCTTTTAATAATATTAGTTCCCGCCCGTTATGAATAGTCCTGCATAAAGGCCATATGTCAAAAGCGCGGATTTTCGCTTCAATATCAGCCGCGCGGCGGTTCCAGTTTATAATCCCGTCGTCTTTTTTGATCAAAGGACAGTAACTTGCTAGGCTATGGTTCTGTTTAACCGGAACTAAAGTCCCGTCCGCTATTTTTAAAAGAACATCCGTAATCATTTCCGCGGCCATTACAGAAAAAATACCGCTAAGATAACTTGCTGTTTCTTTACCTGTTAGCTGTAATTCACGGGAGGCAAGAATATCACCGCTGTCCATTTGCGCGGCAAGCTTTTGTATTGATATTCCCGTCGCTGTATCGCGGTTTAAAATTGCGGCTTGTACCGGAGAAGGGCCTCTGTATTTGGGCAGCAGGCTGGGATGGATATTAATGCCGCCAAGCGGAAATAATGCCATAAATTTAGGGCCGAAAATTCGCCCGTACGCAAAGGAAATCAGAATATCAGGTTTTAATGAATTAATGCTCTCCCTTACGGACATGTCAAGTTTTTCCGGTTTTATGACTGGAATATTAAGCAGCCTCAGCGCGGCTTTCCCAACTTCAGTCGGCTGCGGCGCGCCATGTCTGCCTTTTGCGGTATCGGCATTTGTAAGCACGCCTGCCATTTCAATACCTTCTGTATTGCAAAGCGCCTCAAGAGAAGGAACGGCTATCGCGGGACTGCCTGCGAACAGAACTCTCATTTTACCCGCTTGCCGGAGGTTTCTTTTTGCATTTTTTCAAATTTCGCGACAAGCTTCTCCCGCTTTTTTTCCGGTACATAATCAAGGAAAATAACGCCGTTTAAGTGATCGTATTCATGCTGGATAACGCGCGCGAGAAGTCCTCTCGCTTCCAGAGTAAAAGGACGCCCTTTTTCATTCCATGCCTGCACTTTAACAGATTCGGAACGCACCACATTAGCGTAAATGCCCGGAACAGAAAGACAGCCTTCTTCAAATTTCGCCGTTCCAACTGATGTTTCAAGAATCGACGGATTGATAAAAACACGCCCTCCGTCACCTTCTATATGCGTAACAAAAATCCGTTTCATAAAGCCAATCTGAGGCCCCGCTACTCCTATCCCCTTGTCACGAATAAGTATTTCCATCATTTGTTTTGCGGTATTCCAGACTTCCTCATCAAACGATTTTATCTTTTCGGCTTTTTGCCGCAGCAGCTCATCGCCAAAGGTGATAATCTTCATGATGACAGTTTATAAAAAATATTACTTTGATTCAACTACAGCCGCTAAACACAGAATGGATTTTACTTTTAAGGCACACACCATTTTTGACTGGATTTATATGGTAATTGACTTTTATAAAATTTAATTTCATTATCAATAAATGCAAAATAATAAAAAATTCTCCGGTTCGGATATAGAAATCGCACAGTCGGTTTTTCCCAAACACGCGCTTCATATAAAAGATGTAGCGCAAAAAGCAGGAATCCCTTTTGAATATATTGAGTACTGCGGAAATTATAAAGCGAAAGTAGACATTGATTTTATTATTAAAAATCAAAATAAAAATGACGGAAAACTTATTCTAGTTACGGCAATTAATCCGACCGCCGCCGGAGAAGGGAAAACTACAACAACAGTGGGAGTAGCGGACAGCCTTTCGCTCATGGGGAAGAAGGCAATAGTCGCGCTTCGCCAGCCGTCGCTGGGTCCGGTATTCGGCGTTAAGGGCGGAGCCGCGGGCGGAGGCTGGGCTCAGGTTATTCCAATGGAAGACATCAATTTGCACTTTACCGGAGATTTTCACGCTATAGGAGCGGCTAATAATCTTCTTGCGGCAATGATTGACAATCATATTTTTCACGGCAATAAACTCAGGCTCGATCCGCGCAAAATTGTATGGCGGCGATGCATTGATATGAATGATCGCCAGCTTCGTTTTATAAATGACGGCCTTGGAGGAAGAGTGAACGGCTCGCCGCGCGAGGACGGATTTGATATAACAGCGGCATCGGAAATTATGGCGATTCTTTGTCTTGCTTCCGGTATTGATGACTTAAAAGAAAGGCTTGGACGTATTATCGTAGGTTATACTTTTGGAAAGCCGCAGGACGAACAGCCGGTAACGGCGTCTCAGCTTAACGCGCAAGGAGCAATGGCGGCTCTTCTAAGGGACGCGCTTAAGCCGAATCTTGTGCAGACTCTGGAAGGAAACCCCGCTTTAATTCACGGCGGACCTTTCGCAAATATCGCGCACGGTTGCAATTCTGTCATGGCGACGCGCCTTGCGTTAAAATGCGCAGACTATGTTGTTACAGAAGCCGGGTTCGGCGCGGATTTGGGAGCGGAAAAATTCTTTAATATTAAATGCCGTATCGCGGGATTAAAGCCGTCCGCGGTAATAATCGTAGCGACAGTGCGCGCGCTGAAATCACACGGCGGAATTAAAAAAAGCGAGCTTGATATTGAAAATCATGACGCGCTTAATAAAGGCATACCCAATCTTTTGCAGCATGCGGAAAATATAACCAGCGCTTTTAAACTTCCTGCTGTAGTCGCAATAAACGCGTTTTCTAAAGATTCAGACGCTGAAATTGAGCTGATTGAAAAAAAATGCAGAGAAATAGGAATAAGCGCGGCGGTTTCACGGGTTTGGGAAGAGGGAAGCGAAGGCGGCAGAAAACTCGCTGAAGAAGTCGTGCGCCTTTGCGAAGCTGCTGAAAGCGGAGTTTCTCGGCAAAACAAGTTTGAATATTCATACGATATAAATCTTTCGATAAATGAAAAGATTGAAGAAATCGCAAAAAAAATCTACCGCGCCGATGACGTTATTATTTTGCATAGCGCCCAAAAACAAATAAACCAAATAGAAAAAATGGGCATGAATAAACTTCCAATCTGCATGGCAAAAACACAGTACAGTTTTTCAGACGACGCTTCGCTTTTAGGCGCGCCCCGCGGATGGAAGCTTACGGTAAGGGATGTAAAACTTTCCGCAGGCGCGGGTTTTATCGTAGTGTTCACGGGCGAAATCCTTACAATGCCGGGTCTGCCTGCAGTCCCCTCAGCGGAAAAAATTGATGTGGACAGTACAGGTAAAATATCTGGATTATTTTAAAATCTTAGGCTTTTTTAAAACTTCAGTTTTGGAAAAAACTCATCTCATTTATTTTTTAAAAAACAGCACTATTGAATGCCATAAATTTTTAAAGAAATTTCCCTTTTCATAGGAGACTGCTGTTACAAGCGGTTTTTTACTCAGCACTCCGTATTCGTCCGATATGTATAAATACCCCACCTGTGCGCCTTCGGCAAGCGGAGCTATTAAAGTATCCGTAATGGAAGTTTCATATTTTAAAACGCTTCCCCGGCTTATGTGAGTTGTAAAATCTTCGGATTCATCCAGCATAAGGGTGACTTCGTCTTCTTTGCCTTTCCATAAAGGAGCTTTAAATAACCCGGCCTCATCGCTATAATCAATTTCCGGGTGAACTGTTTTAAAATTATCAAACGCCCATGAAAGGAGAAGGCTGCCTTCTTCAGACCGCAAGCGCGCTCCCCCTGCGTTTACAGGAGCTCCCAGAAGAACAAGAATAAAACGGGTTTGATCTCTTAACGCGGTAAGCGCGATATTATGGCCGGAAGCGCCTATGTATCCTGTTTTTAAACCATCCACGCCTTCAAATGTGTTAAGCAAGGTGTTAGGATTACTCTGTGTATACGTTTGATAACTTGAACGTCTGTTTGCCGGCATATTTGAAGCGAGCGGATATGAGAATCTTGTTACAGAATGAAACTCTTTAAGGCTTTCAGGATGTAATTCTAAATATTGACGGCAGAACAGCGCGAATTCGGCGGCAGTTGTTCTGTTACGCGAAGAAATTCCTGATGATTCGATAAACCGCGTTGTGTACATCCCCATCCGCCGCGCTTCCGCCATCATCATATTAACAAATTCCGCCATATTCGGCGCAAGATGCAGCGCTGCCGCAACAGCGGCGTCATTGCCGGAGGGAACAGCCATCCCCAGCATTATTTCACGTACGGTTACAATCTGCCCCGGCTCAAGAAACATCAAGCTTGAATTGCGCGGCTGGCTCTGCGCCCAGCTTTCTACTGTTATTTCGACAAGATCGTCGTAAGATATTTTACCTGTGTCAATTTCTTTCATAAAAAGATGCATAGTCATAAGTTTGGTAAGAGACGCGGGAGGAATCAACACGTCAGGATTTTTGGAATAAAGCAGCGCTCCTGTATGGGCGTCAATTAAAACAGCCGCTCTTGATATAATGGGGGGAGCGTTTAAAATATACGGAGCAAGCTCGTTGGGCGTGCGGAAGATTTGCGCGAAAATATTAACCGGCAGGGTGAAAATAAAAAAAAGCACGATGCTCTTTTTACTCATGTATATGACGGAATTGAGAATAGATTGATGTTTTCCGTTTAAACGCGCTAACATGATGCTTTAATTCCTATCGCTGTTTTCTAAATATTATCCTCTAAAATTCTGCCTGTCCCACCGCTCTTGGAAAGGGAATAACATCCCTTATATTTGCCATGCCGGAAATATACTGTATAAGTCTTTCAAACCCAAGGCCGAATCCCGCGTGGGGAACTGTTCCGTAGCGGCGAAGATCGAGATACCAGTAATAATCCTCAGGCTTTAAGTTCAATGCCGTCATGCGTTTTACAAGTTTTTTTAAATCATCTTCGCGCTGCGAGCCGCCGATGATTTCACCTAACCGAGGGACAAGAACATCCATCGCGCGCACGGTTTTTTCATCATCGTTCAGTTTCATATAAAAAGCTTTTATTTCTTTAGGATAATCTGTGACAATAACAGGACCGGCGGCGACTTTTTCAGTCAGATACTTTTCATGTTCGCTCTGAAGATCGCATCCCCATTCCGGCTGGAATTCAAACAGGTCTTTTTTATTATGGGCGGCTTTTTCAAGTTCCCTGACAGCTTCAGTATATGTGATATGCGCAAACTTCGCGCCTGCGACCTGCCTTAAGTTTTCGGTTATTCCCTTTTCCACATGCGCGTCAAAGAATTTAAGTTCATCTGCGCATTCATCAAGAGCGAAGTTTATTACATACTTGAGAAAATCTTCAGCTAACGCCATGTCATCTTCAAGCTGCGCGAACGCCATCTCAGGCTCTACCATCCAGAATTCCGCAAGGTGGCGGACAGTGTTGGAATTTTCAGCGCGGAAAGTAGGGCCGAATGTGTAAACGCGCGAAATCGCCGTAGCGTATGTTTCCGCTTCAAGCTGGCCTGAAACAGTAAGGTATGTCTTTTTCCCGAAAAAATCTTTTGAATAATCAGTTTCCCTTCCTGACGCCAAATCCAGGGTTGTTACCTGAAACATCGCTCCCGCGCCTTCACAGTCTCCCGCTGTGATAATCGGCGTGTGAAGCAGGTGGAAATCCTTTTCATGGAAATACCTGTGAATAGCAAACGCCATCCTGCTTCGCAGGCGGGAAACGGCTCCAAACGTGTTCGTGCGAGGGCGAAGATGAGCAATCTCGCGAAGGAATTCAAGCGAATGCCTTTTTTTCTGAAGCGGATATGCTTGAATATCAAACTCTTTTGTTTCTCCGTTTAAGTTTTCTGCGGGAGAATCACCCAGAATAATAATAGAAGAGGCTGCAACTTCCACTGCCTGTCCGGAAGCGGGAGACGGAATAAGATTTCCGTTAATTTTTACAGAAACGCCTGTGGAAAGCGAAAAAAGCGCTTTCTCTGTTTTTTCATCATTTATAACGCTCTTGTCAAAAGTGCATTGAATACCCGCAAAACATGAACCGTCGTTAACTTCCACAAAGACGAGGTTCTTCATATCCCTCTTTGTTCTGACCCATCCGCAAATTGTTACATTCTGAGATTGCGGCTTTTCCGCGAGAATGTATTTTATTAATATTGGCAGCATTAAAATATTATATAGGAGATAGGGATTAGAGGCTAGATGTTATATCATGTAAAACTAAGAATGAAAAGATTCATTCGGAAAGTCTTTCCCATATATCTTTCATGGATATTTTTAGACCGTCAAAAATTGTAACAGGGATAACATCATCCTTTTCATAATTTGTATAATTATAATAACCGTTATCGCAAATATTAATATTCGCAGTTTTTTTTTCAGTATCTATAGCCCAAAATTCTTTAACACCGGCTTTTAAATATAATTGATATTTTAAAAACAGTTCATTATAGGTATTTGAAGGTGAAATTATTTCAATTACAAGATCAGGAGCTCCGTTAATTGACCTTTTGTCAATTTTGGTTTTATCGCAAACTACAAGCAGATCGGGCTGCACTACGGTGTTGTCAGATCTGTCCTTCTTTGGGAAAAGACGCACATCAAGAGGAGAACCAAATACCCTGCATGGTTTTCCTCTAAGGAAGTTGCCAAATTCTAATAATAATTCCGCCTGTATCGCTTGGTGCGCCACAGAAGGCGAAGCCATGGAAAAAACTTCCCCGTTAATGAGCTGAAATCTTTCCTTTGTATCCCACTTAAGGTAATCGTTATAGGTATAGAGCTTGTTTATTTTATAATCATCAATTCTTGCCGGGTCGGACATCAGCTCTCTCCAATGAACTATTATATATAATTGCGCAGGATTTTACAATGATTCGCACATCGTGATTGACACAATTAAAATAAAATGCCATGATCGAATATGGAAACTAATAAATTTTCAGAAGGACTGTCTTACGACGATGTTCTTCTCCTGCCCGGATATTCCGATATACTGCCAAAAGAATGTAATGTACAAACAACTCTTTGCGGCAGCATTAAGCTGAATGTCCCTATAATTTCCGCCGCGATGGATACGGTAACAGAAGAAAAACTGGCCATCGCAATCGCCCTTGAAGGCGGAACCGGAGTTATCCACCGCAATCTTAAACCGGAAGAACAGGCTCATCAGGTTGCGAACGTAAAACGTTATTTAAACTGGATAATCGAATCACCAGTATCAATCGCGCATGACGCTTATGTCCGGGATGTTAAACTATTAGGTGAAACATTCGGGGTCTCGGGATTTCCTGTAGTCGACGGAGACGGAGTGCTGAAAGGAATAATCACAAACCGCGATTTACGTTTCTGCCGCGATGATTCTCTTCCCGTAACGGATGTAATGATCAGCGAAGTTTTTACAGCAGCGGGCGATATTACAGTTGATAAAGCGCGGGAAATATTTAAAAAATACAGGATCGAAAAACTTCCGGTTGTAGACAGCGAAGGAAGATTAACAGGTCTTATTACAGTAACAGACATGGAAAAAAATCAGAATTTCCCGAATGCGGCCCTTGATGAAAACGGAAGGCTCATTGTAGGGGCGGCGGTTTCTCCGCAGGATTACAAAGTACGCATGCCCCTCTTAAAAAAAGCGAAAGTTGATTTTGTCGTTCTTGATACCGCTCACGGCGATACAAAAAACGTAATTGACGCTGTCACTCAGATTAAAAAAGAATATAAAATCCCTGTTATCGGCGGGAATGTCGCAACCAAAGAAGGGACAAGAAATTTGATCAACGCAGGAGCCGACGCGGTAAAAGTCGGCGTAGGCCCCGGCTCAATCTGCACCACGCGCGTTATCGCGGGAATAGGAGTTCCGCAATTTACCGCTGTTATGGATTGCGCAGAAGAAGCGGTAAAATCAAAAATACCGGTTATCGCGGACGGAGGCATTAAATTTTCAGGCGATATTACAAAAGCGATAGGAGCCGGCGCAGGCGTTGTAATGATAGGGAACCTTTTCGCGGGATTAAAAGAATCTCCGGGAAGCGAAATTATTTTTGACGGCAGAATCTATAAAGAATACCGCGGAATGGGAAGCATGGGCGCGATTGCGGACGGCGCCGGAGACCGCTATCAGATGAGCAAGGATGAAGAGCCTGTCCCTGAAGGTATCGAAGGCAGAGTGCCCTATAAGGGCGAGTTGAAATTTTTTCTTAATCAGCTTGTCGCGGGTCTTCGCAAAGGCATGGGCTACTGCGGCTGCAAAAACATCGCAGAGCTTAATAATTACCGCAAGTTTGTAAAAATTACAGCCGCAGGCCTTCGCGAGAGCCACCCTCACGATGTGCATATAACGCAGGAAGCCCCGAACTACTCAAGGTTATAATTGAATTCAGAAACTGTAGCGGATAAATTAAATTACTGGCACGAAAAAATCTGCACGCCTGAGTTTATCGAAAAAGACCCAGTGCAGTTTCCGCATCGTTATAAAAGACACGAAGACATAGAAATAGCCGCCTTTTTATCAGCGGCGATAGCGTGGGGAAGGCGCGATTTAATTCTGCGCTCTTCTGAGAAAATGTTTGCGTTAATGGGATCAAGCCCTTACGATTATGTGATGTCGGACGGTTTTAAAAGTTTGAAAAGCAAAAACATCCACCGCACTTTCTTTGAAAACGATTTAAAATATTACTGCCGGGGATTTAAGCGCTGTTACGCGAATTACTCAAATATAGAAAATTTATTTTCTTCAGCGCACAAAAATCGGCCCGGTTATGAAACCGAAGAAGGCTGGATTTGGAACGCGTTCGCTCTTTTCCGGGAAGGGATGGCGAACGCTAACAAAGGCGAATATTCAAGGCATGTTTCCAATCCCGCCTCTGCGTGCAAGAAACTAAACCTTGCGCTTCGCTGGCTGGTGCGAAAAGGGCCGGTTGACTTAGGGCTCTGGAAAAAAATAAAACCTGCGTCTTTATATATTCCGCTTGATGTCCATGTCGCAAGGACTGCAAGAGATTTAGGCCTCTTAGAGCGGAAATCAAACGATAAAAAAACAGCATGTGAACTTACAGAAAAACTGCGCGTATATTGCCCTGAAGATCCAGTTAAATACGATTTCGCGTTATTCGGCCTCGGCGTTTCTAATGTTCGCCCAAAAGAGCTTTAAGCTGCTGAATATCAGCGATTATTTTACTGCGCGGAAGTTTCTGATAACGGGAAGGGATCATTTCTTTGGAAGTGCACTCCAGAACAGCGACAAGATTCTGAAGTTCGACTTCATGTGTATTCGCTGACGGAATAAAATCGTTCATCGCTTCTTCCATGTCCTCGCGCTTTATAAAAACGCGGTCAGCCATTGCCGCTTTATGGTTGGCGCGGATAAGAACAGCTTCAAGATCCGCGCCGGAATATTCATGATCGTATTTTTTAAAAAGATCAGAAATTGAAAAGTTGCGGATATCCAAATCGAGTTTGCGGACAAGAGTATTAAAAAGAGCTTCTCTGTCGCTTTTTGTTTCAGGATAAAAAAGAGCAAGGTGTTCTTCGGCGCGGCCCTGCCTTTTTAAGTCGATGGGAATCAAGTCCGGGCGGCAGGTGATCAAAAACCAGATTATTTTTCCGCGGTATTCGGTGTTTCCCATAAACGAGGCAATTTGCGCGAACACCCGGTTACTGGTGCCTGAATCGCCCTGCTGGTTGCGATCGCCAAGAAACGCGTCGGCTTCATCAATCATTACACCGACAGGAGACATTGCGACAAGTATGTTTAAGACGCGTTCAAGGTTTGATTCTGTCTCCCCCTGCCACTTTGTCCTGAAGTTGCGGAATTTTACCATCGGGATTCCAATCTCGCCCGCAAACGCGCTGACCATAAAACTTTTACCGGTTCCTACAGGACCCGCGATAAGATAGCCCATCGGCAGAACATCCGGCCTGCCCTTCTTTATCGCCCTAGCCGCGTTTTTAAACCGCTTTTTGACAAACTCATGCCCTGAAACATGCGAAAGATCATATGAAGTTTCCATAAACTCCAAAAGACCCGCGGCGCCGTTTTCAATAATTTCTTTTTTCTTCTGCCGCATAAAATCAAGAGTTATAGGTTTTTCGTTCTCATAACTTTCGGAAGCAAGCAGGTTCAGGTTCATAAGATTAAGACCGGATGTAATTGAAGCGAGTCTTTCAGGCGTAAGACCGTGTTCCACAAATAATTTTCCGGATTTTTCCTTCGAACGGAGATAACTTTCCCTGACTTTTTCATCAGGAAACGGAACACTGATTTTTACAGTCCACGGAGACCCTGTGATTCGGGATGAGATATCGGCAAGATTTTCAGTCAGCAGAATGATGGAAATGTCACCGTAACTGAAAATAGGATCTGTCGCCCACCTTGAGAATGTCACTACACAAAAAGTATTTGTATCGGAAAGACGGGTTAACTCTCCTGCCGGAACAATATGTTCGGCGAAATCGATTATTAAAACTTTACGTCCTTTAATACGCTTGTCTTCCGGTATCTGCGAAAGAAAATATTTTTCCAGATACGGGAAACATTTTTCAGGATTATTGGAAAGAAAGTCGCTCTTATCAGTATCGTGACTTACAGCGAATTTCGGAACTGACGCGAGGTAATCCTGTTCCATGTGCGGCTCGCAAAAAGTGATTCCTCTGGAACAGTCAAAGTACGCGATTATTTTCTGCTTGCCGAAAATTATATCGGATATATAATCCTGCACCCGTTTAAACGAGAACTCGCTTTCTTTCCTTTCATGAGGAAGGAAATCCCTGATATTTCCGTGCAGAATATACAAATTAGCGGTCTTTGACCGGTATTTATTTGCAAGTTCCTCGGCCCATGCGGGCAGGACTTTTATCTTTTCATCATAATTATATATATATTGATCCGGCATTTCCCCTCCCAGCAGAAAATACATTTTAACAAAAAAAAATATTAATGAAAATACCTGCCGGAAAAATTTTATTTTTTAGGCATAAGGCTTGTTAGATACTCTGATAATAGAGTTGAATAATTTTCACTGATATTGCGCTCCGCTTCGGCAATCGCTCTTACCTCAGCTTCAGATAAAGATACATGCCCTTCTCTTATGTTAAAGTTATAGGGAAATAAAACAATGTTATTGAGAGTGTCAGTAAGGTTTGCAGATAATTCAATGCGCACAAAATAGCCCGGGTTACCAGGAAGATTTACTGGACTTAACGCCGCGTTCACATCCAGAACATAACGGGAATTGCTGTTTGAGCCTCTTTCCGCCCGGCTTACTTCAAAACCCAGATCGGTAAAACATTTGGCGAAAGCGCCGAAAATACGCGAGTTCCTGTCGTTTGTCACAGGCACGTTAACAGGAATTATTTTAATGATGTTCTGCGCTTCCAGGCGGTAATAATCGCCGTTATGTCCTATAGCGGGAGCGTTTCCGCCAAGGAGAGCGACAATGTTCCTGTATGATATATTCACGTCAGCTACCGCCGCGGCAAACCTGTACCGGATAACGCCGTCCAGCGAACTGCGTTCGTTAGGTGTCATTGAAACAAGGTTTTGAATAACGTTAAGGTTAGCGCGGATCAGATCGGTGTAAATTCTTACAGTTTTCGCTTTTTCCATAACAGCGACGGCGTAATAAGTATCCCTTGAGTTGTACCAGACCTCTTCTATTTCCACTCCCATCAGATTATCCAGGACGGCTGTTGTGTTTATATTTGATCTCATTTCAGCGGTGTCAATCCAGCTTTCCATCACTCCGTTTACAATAGCCTGTTTATAATAAGAAGCCGCATTGCGTTCCACCTGAACAGTCTGTCCGAAAAAAGAAGTTACTGCGGCAAGCGCGTTTCCTTCAGCGGCGGAGCGGCTGCTTCCGTAACCGGTCGCGGCGACATACTGCGCTCTGTTATACACAGAGTAAACATCGCTGACCCACGCGGGTGAACTGCCGTAACTTACGCCGTCCGGATTAAGACCGCCTGATGTGCTTACGCATGAAGAAAAAATAATAAAAAGCGAAAGTAATATAAAAACATTTCTTTTTAACATCATCATTTCCCTGGCGGCTTTAAATCTTTTTTAAAGGTTTTATCCTGCTTATCTGAGCGACCGCGTTTATCAATTCCTTGTCTTTTGCGATTTCACTAACCGCCGCCGGAAGCCTGTAAGCCCAGTTAAATTCATTGAAAGTTCCCGGCACATTAATTCTTTCATCTTCGCAGTTTTTAGAATACCAGTTATTTGAAAGATGCAGAAGATCCTGTATCTGGAAAACCCTGAAACGGGAGCGCGCGCCGGCTGTCTTTGATAAAATTATTTTCGCGGTTCCGGGATTGTAAATTTTCGGCAATGAAGGAACACCGATAAAACCGGAAAACATTTCCTGATCCGCCTCTTTCTCCCACCACTCTCTGACAGTGGAACTGTCATGAACCGCGGGTGTGCAAACGCTCAAATGCGGATATTCTTCGAAAGGAATATAAGGCTGTCCGTTTTTTTCCCATTCGCGGAACCAGCGCGTAACGCGCAGTCCCAGAATTTTTAATTTGGTAAGAACCTTAGGAACGCACGGAGGAACAGCGCCAAGGTCTTCAGCGCACGGAAGCATCGAAGATGATTCTATTAACAGCGAAAGAAGCTTCATCCCCTGCTTCTCCCAGATTCTTTCTGATTTTTTACGGCGTTTATCCAGCATAACTTCCAGATTTTCTTTTTCCGCTTCAGAAAAAGTTGAGTATGCTTTTGCGTTCCTGTAATACCAGACAGGAGAAAATTTTCCTTTGCTGTATTCAAGGAAAACCCTGTCCTTCCATTTCGCAAGCAGGTAAGCGCGCACAGCGGGATGAAGATTAAGAGAGGTAATATCCTTCTCTCCCGTTATCTTCTTTTTAAAAAGCCATAATTCTTCGTTATCTATGCGGACCAGCGCTTTTGAAAATACTTTGCCGGCTGTTGTTTTTAATTCAGCTTCGCTGTATGAGCCGCCCCAGTTGTTTTTTAAAACATCCCATATTTCTCCTGTTAATATATGCGGCTGCGTTACCCAGCGGATTCTGTTTTTGTCAAAACCCAGTTTTTTTAAATCGCCTGTGGTAACAGGCGTATACGGCACAAAGCGGCCAAGCGCCGAGGTATCATCAGACTGCGAACTTGCCCAGATACGAAAAAATCCCAGAACATGATCGATGCGGTACGCCTGATAATATTTTTCAGCTAACGCAAGACGTTTTCGCCACCAGGAATAATTGTCTTTTTCCTGAGCTTCCCAATTGTAAATAGGAAATCCCCATCTCTGGCCTTCTGGGCTGTACATATCAGGCGGAGCTCCGGCGCTTAGCTCCATGTGAAAAATATCAGGGTTTGCCCAAACATCGCAGCTGTCGTCATTCATAAGAATGGGAAGATCACCTTCCAGAATAATACCCGCGTCGTTAACAGCTTTTGAAGCTTTGGAAAACTGCGCGTCAAGAGCCATTTGAATCCATGCCCAGAAAATATGTTCTTCTTTTAATTTTTCATCATCCCATAATTTTTGGATATCGGCGGGGCTTACTGTTTTATACTCCTTCCATTCTTTCCATGATTTAAGATCATTTACTTCTTTTAATCTTCTGAATACGGAATATTCTTTTACCCATGAATTTTTTTCAATCCACGCCGATAAAGAAGCGCTTTTGATAATATCCGCTTTGTTCGCGTTAAATAAATCAAGGCATATCTCCTTTTTTTCTTTCATTAAAAGATAAGGAGAAAAGCGTATACTGCCGTCAAATTTTTCCTTCGCCGCTTTTATGCGGTTTTTAACAGCTTTGCCGGCGGAGGAAAATTCATCAAGTTCTTCAATATTTAAATACAGCGGATGAAGGCCGAAAGCGGTTAAACTGGAATAAGGAGAGCTTTCATAACCTGTGTCATTAACGGGCAGAATCTGAATAAGTCCGATTTTCATTTTTTTACAAAGATGAGCAAATTCGGCAAGGTCGGTGAACTCGCCTACTCCGATTCCGTTTTTAGTACGTAACGCTCCGACGGGAACAACCACGCCGAGCAGCCGTTTGTTAACCGCAGATTTTTCCATAAACCGCCTCCCTGGTAAATTCAACGTAATATTAACATTATTATTATACCAGCAAAAATTAATTGGGTAAACAATATAGTCAGCATTTGTAATAAAATTAATCAAACGGAGATTATTTTAATAACATATAAAATATTTGTTGACAAATTTTAAAAACAACAAATAGAATAATTAAGTAAAAATATTTTAATTTAAAGGAGATTGTTTATGAGAAAATCTGCAATTTTAATAACTCTGATTATCAGCGTTATATTTGTATTCTCATCATGCGCAACTACCAGCAGCGCAAGTCAGACAGGCGAATGGTCAAAAGCGAGCGCATCGGAAATTGATTCGTTCAAGAAGGAAATTAAAGCGCTTTATGCCGGAATGAGCGCCTCCCAATGGGACGCGTTTATCGCCGCAATAGAAGACGCGACAGGAGTGACAGGACTTGCCAGAGGCAATCCGGATAACTGGACAGACGCGCAATGGGCAAAACTTTATAACGCTCTGAAAAATTTCGAATCAACCGAAGGCGCAGGCGGCAGATCGTGGAATAACTTGTTATATAGTATCAGAACATCAATCCTTGGAACCGGAACATCAGGAACAGGAACCAGCGGAACTTCAGGAACCGGAACATCAGGGACAGGAACGAGCGGAACATCAACCGCGGTACCGCCTGCAAAATACGCGGAAGGCACTACCGGTTATAATACATGGTCAATGTATAACAGATACAGCAATAATCTTGATCTTACAGGAGCCCAGACTTACACTGTTGTAAGCGGAGACGCGTTATTCCAGATTGCCAACAGATATTATAATGACGCGCACTATTATCCTGTTGTTGTGCTTGCCAATAGAAATCAGATTATTAATCCTGACGAAATCATGCCCGGTATGGTGCTTACTATTCCTGATCTTCAAAGAAACCTTGCCAATCCTCTCGCAAAACAGGATATTAAAAATGTCATTTTAGAAGTCTCTGAAATGAGAAGAGCGGAAGGTAATACTGACGCTGCCAATAACCTTCGCAACCTTGCAAACAGCTTGTAAACAAAATAGTTCTATTAAAACCGGTCTTGTACAAAGGCCGGTTTTTTTTTAACAATTCGGTTATATTATGTCAAAACATATGATATAATTAAGCGAAAAATAATAAACCGCTTGATTTTTTAAGGAGATAAAAATGAAAACTTCCAAGTATTTTTTTACATCGGAATCGGTCGGCGAAGGACATCCCGATAAATTATGCGATCAGGTATCAGACGCGATTCTTGACGCCTGTATTAAAGACGACCCGCAAAGCCGCGTCGCCTGCGAAACATTCACATCCACTTCTTTAGTGCTTATCGGCGGAGAAATTACCACAAATACATTTGTTGATTTTCACCATTTAGTGCGTGAGATAGCAAAAGATATCGGCTATACAGATCCTTCATTCGGACTAGACTGTAATTCAATGGCGGTTCTTGACATGATTCACAACCAGTCTCCCGATATCTCTCAGGGCGTTTCCGGCACTGGTTTAAAAAAATTCAAAGGCCAGCAGGGAGCGGGCGATCAGGGAATGATGTTCGGCTTCGCATGCAATGAAACAAAAGAACTGATGCCGATGCCAATCATGCTCGCGCACAAGATCCTTCAGAACGCGTCCAAACTGCGGAAGAGCAAGGCAATCGGCTGGTTGCGCCCTGATTCAAAAAGCCAGGTAACAATTGAATATGAGGGCTACAAACCTGTCCGCATCGACACTGTTGTTGTATCTCATCAGCATGATCCCGATGTCAGCTATAAAGATATTGAATCAACTGTAATTGAAAAAATTGTAAAGCCGGTGCTTGAGCCGACAGGATTGCTCGACGCTAAAACTAAATATTTCATAAATCCCACAGGCCGCTTTGTAATCGGCGGGCCGTTCGGCGACTCAGGACTTACCGGGCGGAAAATCATTGTAGACACATACGGAGGCATGGGAAGACACGGAGGCGGAGCGTTCTCAGGAAAGGACCCGACAAAAGTTGACCGTTCAGCCGCGTACGCCGCACGTTATGTCGCAAAAAATATAGTCGCCGCTAAATTGGCGGATCGCTGCGAAATCCAGCTTGCCTACGCAATCGGCGTTCCCTATCCAGTCTCTGTCATGGTAGAAACCTTCGGTACAGCTAAAGTGCCGGAAGAAAAAATCGAAAAATCCGTGCAAAAGGTATTCGATTTAAGCCCCGCGGGAATAATCACGACACTTGATCTCCGCAGACCGATATACCTAAAAACAGCCGCCTACGGTCATTTTGGCCGCAGTGAGTTCCCCTGGGAAAAGACAGACAAAGTTGAAGATTTGAAAAAAGCTATTAATTAAATCCTAATGTCTATTTTTGCATGACGTGATATAGGGGGGGGCATGTACATTGAGACAAAAAAAGCAAGGGATTTTTGCAACGCGCTTTTTACAGCTTATGGATTTTCAAAAGATGACAGCGAAATAATCAGCGATGTTCTGTTAAGGGCTGATCTTTATGGAATTGAATCGCACGGCATTCACAGGCTTGTACGCTACGATGAGGAAATAACATCGGGTCAGGTTGATATAAAAGCGAAACCGGAAATTGTTCACCAGAGCGGAATTTCTGCGTGCATTGAAGCTAACAAGGCAATGGGTCAGCTGACAGGCGTTCAGGCGATGAAAACGGCGATTCAGAAAGCGAAGGCGTCCGGCTGCGGAATGGTAACTGTGCGCAATTCAAACCACTACGGCATCGCCAGCTATTACACGGAAATGGCCGCCGCCGAGGATATGATCGGCGTCAGCATGACGAACACGGAGGCAATCTGCGTTCCCACTTTCGGAGCGCAGGCGATGACAGGGACAAACGCAATAGCGCTCGCTATGCCCGCAGACCCTTTTAACTTTTCATATGACGCGTCCACTACCGTTGTCCCCCGCGGAAAGCTGGAAGTTTTTAACAAGAACAACGAACCGTTACCTGATTTTTGGGCGCTCGATGAAAAGGGAAAACCATGCACAGACGCCGCGGCTGTTATAAAAAATATAATCGCTAAAGCGGGCGGCGGCATCGCACCGCTCGGAGGGCAGGGCACGCTTCACGGCGGACATAAAGGTTACGGGCTGAGCATAATAGTCGATATATTCACCGCGGTAATTTCATCAGGTTTTACATCAAACTATGTTAACAGAAAACCAGATCATACAGGCATTTGCCATTATTTTATGGCTATTGACTACGGTATTTTCGGCGACAAAACTTCAATAAAAAAGGGAATGTCAAAATTTTTACAGGAACTGCGCGACAGCAAAAAAGCCGAAGGAGAAAGCCGCATTTACACACACGGAGAGCGCGCGAAGGAAATGATGGCAAAGCGCGTTAACGGCCAAATCCCTGTCAATGAGAAAACTATAAATGAAATGCGGTTAATAGCGAAAAAATTAAACTTGGATTTTACATTGATTAGCGGCTAACGCCGCTGTATTAAGCTTCCAGCGTCATTCCCTCTTTCGCGATAATAACCTTCGGGGATTTATTCTTCGCGTAACTTTTTTCAATTTGCTCAAGCTGGCTGTCTGTTCTTGAAGGTTCATGATGAAAAAGAACAAGCTTCTTTAAATCAAGCCCGGCGGTGGTTTGAACTGCGCTTTCATATGAGCAGTGCCCCCAGCCGACATGACCGGAGTACTCTTCCTGTTTATATTGCGCGTCATGTATTACAATGTCCGCGCCTTTAATAAACCGCCTGATTTTTTCATTTTCTTCAGCGGCGGCAGCTTCCCCCTCTTCGGCAGTTTCTTTATCGCAGTCCCCTTCCCGGGGATTTGATTTAAATAAATTATGAAACGGCTCATGATCATAAACTGTCGCAATTGACTTGCCCTGATAATTAAAACGGTAACCAAGACAGAAAATCGGGTGGTTAAGGAATTTGCTTGTTATTGTAAGGCCTTCGCCCATATCGAGCGTTTCTTCTTTTATCTGATTGTATTCAATTTTAGCGGACAGTTCGTCCGCTCTTACAGGCCAGTATTTATGCGACATCTGGCTGTCAATAATCGCTTTTAGACTTTCGTTTTCAAGGGAAACAGGGCCTGTGATTTTTAATTCGGTGCCGGGAACATAGATCGGATTAAACATCGGAAACCCGATAATATGATCCCAGTGAGTGTGCGTCAGAAATATATCTGCTTTTATTTTACCTTTCTTTTTTAAATCATTTTGTATCAGCCATTCGCCAAGCGGATGAATTCCTGTGCCAAGATCAATTATAAAGAGGCGTTCATCCGCTCTGATCTCCAGACAGGACGTATTCCCGCCGTATACAACAGTATTAGGCCCCGGACTCGGAAGAGAGCCCCGGACACCCCAAAAGCGCACAGTAAGCATATTTTAATTATATAGTAACCTAATTCAAAATACAATAATAAACTTCATTTGGCTTTTTTTTATGAAATTTGCAGAAATATCCTGGCTCTTTCTATTTCGTTATTAAGTTTATCAAGGACATCAGGGTAAATATCTTCACTAATGCCGGCGGTATCCCAAACTTTTTTTTCCGGTTTTACCGGCTTTCGGTCGCCTGCAAAACCGACTTCGTTAACAACAGAAAAATAATTCGCTATTGCGGTGTTGCAGACAATTGCTGTATTGTCTCCGCTGTAAGCGCAGGCGTTATGGTGATATGAAATTACATCGATAATCGAACTGTCAAGCTTCCATGCAGATGCTATCATACCGCCCGCGGCGCAGTGGTTTATTTCTAGATTTTCATTTTCTGTTTCATAAAGGGTTTTATGTTCCTCATCAGATTTGTTAACCAGACGCACATAGTCCGAAGCTAAAACCGCGTTCAGGGGAATTTTTCCAATGTCGTGTAACAAGCCTGCCGTAAAATATTCTTCATAATCTTTCGGGTCAACTCCCTGTTTTACGGCAAGAAGTTTTGAAATTACCCCGACGCACAGGGAATGATGCCAGAATCCTTTAATGTTTATCCCTTTTTTTCCCTTGTTCTTTTGCAGAATATTAAGGACAGCGGTAGATAAAACAAGATTTTTCACCGTATTAAGTCCAAGCATTGTAATTGCCCTGACAAGCGATTTAATGTGAGTTCCAAGTCCGTAATAAGCTGAGTTTATAAGCTGGAGAATTTTACCCGTTAAAACAGGATCAAGTGAAATAACTTTATTTAAGTCCGAAGGATTAACATTTATATTGCCGCAGATCTCCAGTACCTTGTTAGCGGACACGGGAAGGCTTGGAATTTCCGTTATGTAATTTTTTATTTTTTCAGTTAAATCATTCTGTTTTAGAATAATTTTCTTTGTATCCTGATTTTCAGGAATAGCTCCCTGTTTAGCGTTCATTGAGCCAAACCTGTAAGAGGACGCGCGGTTACTTCCGAGGAAAATTCCCCGACATGATAATTGATATCCCCTGTTTTAAAATCATAGGCTGCAACTGTAAAATAATAAAGAGTGCCGTTAGTAAGTCCGTTTATCTGTATGTTATTTGTCAATCCTGCGTCGATGGGCGAAGAGCCAAGCGCAGCGTCTCTTCCAAAATATTCCCCGCGTATTGAGCTGTAATAAACAAGATACCCCGCGATATTTTCAGCCGGACTGTGTCTCCAGAAAAGCGATACCGCTCCGTCTTTGGCAACAGCGGTTAAATTGCGCGGCGGCAGCGGCGGCTCGCCCGGTTTATAAACAACGCGCAGTTCATCAAGATACGGACTGCTCTCCCCGTCCGCGGAAGGATAAAAATCGACCGCTATTTGCACATAACGGCCGGTTATCCCGCTTATGAGCTCGCCTGGTGTAAAGACAAGCCACCTGCTGCTGTTAAGCAAATAGGGATTATTGCCTGAGCGGATAAAAAAATTCATTTCTGAATCATCGGAAAACCTGAACCTTCCGTTCTCACGGAATTCATTGTAAACGGCTGATGCGCTGACGCCGGTTCTGCCTCCCGCCGCGTCTATTCTGATAACGGAGCTTGAGTTATTGCCTAAATCAATAGCGGCGGTTTCTATCCTGCCGCCCGTTGACGGATATTTTTGAACGGACGATCTGTGCGCAAAGGCGCTGTACATTTTAAACTCGTCCATTAAACCTGAAAACCGCTCGCCAAGCAGTAAAACGCCGCTGTTTCCGGCGACAGGCGTGTATACTTCGCTGTTTTCCCGCCCTGTTGCGGTCGCGTAAGCAATCGCTTCGCTGTAACCGTCGACAAGATACTCAATCATTCCCGTTACCGCGTCAAACCTTATAAGGTGGTGGCTCCATTTTCCCGGAATAATCGGAGTAGTTCCGGAAAACTCAATGTTTTTATAAGCCAGGCCGTTTCCCGCCGTAAAAAAATTGTTAAACGACCATGTAAACCTGTTACGCGAAGAATAGCAGTTAACCCGCTGAGTTGAACTGCCGCTGTAAGCTGTCCACGAAAATATTCTCTCGCCGTTTTCCATGTGAAGGGGATAAAGCCAAAACTCAATTGTAAAATCCCCGATATTGTTTCCCGGAGCTAAAAGAGCGCCGCGGCTGTTTGGAACAATGCTGACAGGAGAAGATCCAAAATGAACCGCGCCTGCGCCCGCTCTTGCGTAGGAGCGATCCAGTACGGCAGTATCGCCGGATGCGGTAACTCTGTAATTTCCTGTAATGTCCCTGAAAAGGCCCGCGTATCCTTCGTCAAAAGAGACGGACATTTCAAGCGCGGATTCGGGTAAACGGGAAAAACTTCCCAATATTCCGTAGGCGGAGGAATAACCTGCCGCGGAAGCGGCTGTTGACAACATCAATACAGGATACGGTCTTACAGCTTTAGATTCTGTAATACCGGTTCTGGTTTCCGCAGACATCCAGGTAGAACCTGCGCCGATTGAAATTGTTTTTTCTCCGATAGCAAACAGGCTACCTGAAATTAACAGGAAGATGTATACTGAGTAAATGGAAAATACTGCTTTTTTCATGGTTTTCTGTATATATATCGGCAAAAAATCATATGGATAATCAGAAAAGTTCGCAAAATTACTTTGATGTATTAAAAAAAGCCGCACTGGACGCGCCTACCGAACCCGGCGTCTATATTATGAAAGACTGCGACGGGCAGATAATCTATGTCGGTAAAGCAAAGTCGCTGAAAAACCGCGTTAAATCATATTTCTCCGGCGAAAAAGATATTAAAACAGCCACTCTTATGCGCCACATAAGGTCTTTTGAAACAATTATTGTATCAAGCGAATATGACGCGCTTCTTCTTGAAAACACTCTGATAAAACAGCACTCGCCGAAGTACAATATCAGCCTGAAAGACGGAAAATCATATCCTGTTATTCGCATAACGCACGAAGAATTTCCGCGTATTTTCCGCACGCGCCGCATCATTAAAGACGACAGTCTTTATTTCGGACCTTTTACAAATGTGCAGAATGTTAACACTATGATGGAGTTAATCGACAAACTTTTCCCTCTTCGTAAATGCAAAACAATTAAGAAAAAAGAGCCATGCATGTATTATCACATTAACCGCTGTATGGCTCCGTGCTGCGGAAAAATAAGCGCGAATGATTATTCGCTTCATGTTCAAAGAGTGATAAAAATGTTATCCGGCGAGACAGATTCATTAATAATCGATTTAACTTCCCAAATGCATGAAGAAGCGAGAGCTTTGCAGTTTGAAAGAGCTGCGCACATAAGGAACACAATCAAGGCGATAGAAAGCCTCGCGGGCGAAGACAGCTCTGTAGAAGATTTGAACCCCGAAGACAGAGACTATATCGCATGGGCCGCGGAAGGAGTGTTCGCGACTTTTACTGTCTTTTCAATGCGCGGCGGAAAAATGACAGGAAGAGACCTCTACCGCACCCGCAGCGCCGCAGACGAGACAGAGTCTCTTGAGCAGTTTATTACAACCTATTACGATCCTTGCAGACCGCCTCCTGCAAAAATATTTCTTCAATCAAATATAAAAATAAAAACCACAGAGGATAATAACGCTGAGAACTTCTGCGGCAATAAAAATTTCGAATTATTAATTAACAATTGGTTTAATGAGAAATTCGGCAGGGAGCCTGAGTTATTGGTTCCCGAAGAAAAACACCACGCCGCTATTTTGGCTATGGCAAAGCAGAACGCCGCTGAAGATTTACGCAAAAGGCTTAAAGAAAGAGGCGCGGGACCCGCTCTTGACGAGATGATGAGAGTATTAAATCTTGAGACAAGACCACAGCGGATAGAAGGATTTGATATCGCGCAGCTTGACGGAAAACATCCTGTCGCGTCTTTAATTTCTTTTAAAAACGGAGTGCCGGATAAAAAAAATTATCGTTATTTTAAACTGCGCACCGTTATCGGAAAAGTGGACGACTTTGCCGCGATGCGCGAAGCTGTTAAACGCCGTTATTCGCGCCAGATTCGCGAAGGAAAAGAGCTCCCGGATTTAATACTTGTGGACGGCGGTATCGGGCAGGTGAACGCAGCGAAGGGTATTTTAAACGATCTTGGAATGGACTGCGATTTAATAGGGCTCGCGAAACGCGAGGAAGAGATATGGTTTCCCGAAGCGAAAGAGCCGGTTGTTTTATCACGTCAGTCGGAAGCGTTAAAGATACTGCAATATGTACGGGACGAGAGCCATCGTTTCGCGACAAATTTGAATAAAAAACTCCGATCCAAGGATCTTTTTTTTCCGGTTTTGGAATCTGTGGAAGGAATCGGCCCAAAACGCGCTCTTTCCATCATGAAAATCTATGAATCAATAACGAATATTGCAGCTTGTAACCCCGAAGAAATGGCCCAAAAGTGCCGTATTAGCGCCGAATCCGCCCGTGCGGTACGCGCAGTGGCAAAATTAACGCTGGAAGAAAGGGGAAATTAATAAAAACAGGGGTATTTTATAATTTTTAATTTTTTTTAATTTTTTCTGTTGACAAATATTAATATAGCCATTTATCATTAACTAATGAATATTTTATTCATAAAAAAAACAAAAATTGTAAAGGAGAAAGAGAGATGAGAAAAGTTTCAGTATTAGTGCTGGTAATGTTTGTACTGGCAGCAGGTGCCGCATTAGCGCAGGAAGCCATTGACAGCTTCTTTGACTTTGAAGTCAACATTGGTTTCCCGGTTCATTGGTCTAACGGCGGCATTAACAATAAAGGCCAGAGCTTAGCCTTTTATAAGGATATGGGAATAGAAGCCTATGACAAAACAGTCACAGCCAATACATCAATCGGAATTGCAGCGACCTTTAATTTTACACCAAAAATGGGTGTAATTATTGACGCTGATATTTTTTACGGCGCCCAATTGACAGGAATTGGCGGGATAGATGATTCGAATGAAGGAACAGACACAGCCTATCATACTGCTTTGTTTGGATTTAATGTCTACCTTGGACCTCAGTTCTATCTTTATAATAAAGGTAATTTGAGAATTCCGTTGTCCATCGGCCCCCATGTTTATTTCTTCACAGATGACACATGGAGTTCCAATGGTTTTAAAGTAACAGAATTCCAATTAGGACTCGCGCTCGGTCTCGGCGTTCAGTTCCACTTTGATTCAAATCTTTATATTTTCAGCCGCACCAATGTAGCGTTTGATTTCTTCCGTATGACGACAGTAATTCCACGTTCAGGCACTGATAAAGGAAAATCATTCAGCAATATCGGCATTGGACTCAGCTGGCTCGTAAAACCGTCACTCGGCGTAGGTGTTAAGTTCTAAAAAAAGACCTTAAAGTCAATAAAGACCGCTCGTTTGAGCGGTCTTTTTTTTGGGGTATAATGTTAAAAAAACATAAATATCCTGATTGATACGAATAGATATCGTATATTTAATCGTATGAAAGTAACCGCAATAATTGCTGATGAATTAATAAACAATGTGAAAACATATACACACAGCTCCACTGTGACTGAAGCAATTACTATTGTTTTAAAGGACTGGGTAGATATTTATAATATTAAAGAATTAAATAAACAGATAAAACAAGACCCAATTGAAATAAGAAACGGATAAAATATCAGAGAAACAAACAGGTCTTTATAAATCTCTAGCAAAGGGAGATTCACTTCTTGGTCATACTTGATACATCAATTTGGATTGAACATTTAAAAAACAACCCGAATTACTATCTAAAAGTTTGTAAATTATTAGAATGTGGGGATATACTCTTCGGAAAATAAATTACTGGATAATGGTGTGGGTTTAATGGATTCAATAATAATAATGCATGGAATAAAAAGCAATTCAAAAATTTGGACATTAGATAAAAAATTATTAAACGTATTACCGGAAATTTTGAAATATTCAGAATGAGCTCTCATAATAAAAACTAACAGTATTTCTCCCCTGACTTTTTCGCGAAAATGATATACCCTTAAAAAGTGAACATAACAGACCTCCCGCAGAAAAGAGCCCATCGGATTATATACATTACACTGCTGTTAATAATTGGCTTATTAATAATTTCGCTGATAACAGGAACAATTTTCGGTCTTGCGCGGCGGGGAAACGAGCCGGTAACCGCAAATCAGTTTCAGGCGGAGCCGGTTCAGACGGATGATATACGCATTTTTTCCGGGCTTGGACGGCTGCGGATAACATTGGCAAACTCATCGATATTGATTCTTTCAATCTCATTCCCCTATTACGCGGACGATACCGCGTTTACGGAAGAACTAGCGGCAAAAGTTAACGATTTTAAATTATTCGCAGAAGAGTATTTCCAGTCTCTTGACGCGCAGGCGCTGATTCATATTGATGAAGAGGCGGCAAAACAGGAGATTTTGCGCCGTTTTAACAATAATCTGCGGCTTGGACGCATTAATGTTCTTTATTTTCATGATTTAATGATTATTGAAGCTTTATAAAACCGCAACTGTCATATTATTGGCGTGTCTAAACTAGACGTAGGAAAAAAAGCGTTATACAATTAATCAGGAGCTGTGTATGGAAGAAGCCGCAAAGGTTATCATCGCGATAATACCGATTGTTGGGATTTTTATGGGCTCGATAGTGATTTTTTTCTACCTTTTATGGAATCACAGGCGAAGGGCGTTATTAATACAAGCCGGATTGTACGCAAAACCGGAATTTAATCTTCTGTCGTTCAGTTTATTATCGGGTCTTCTATTAAGCAGCGTCGGTATCGCATTAACTTTATTTTTATCAATTGCGGTCGACAAAGCGTCATACGGACTGCTTGGCGGGATCATTCCATTATCAATGGGAATAGGGCTTTTAGCCTTTTATATAATAAAGCGCAATGAAAAGCGCAATGATTAGAAATAAACGAAAGCCTACCAAAGGTTCGCAGGGTGAAGTTTTCAGGTACGGTTAAATGGCTGATGAAATTGAATTTAACGATCAGTTAATAGTCAGCCAGATTGTATCGGGGCAGAAGGATCTGTTCCGGTTATTAGTGCGGCAGCATGAAAAAGCGGTATACGGAATGGGTTTAAGCTTTTTCCGTAACAGCGATGATGCTTCCGATTTTACCCAGGAGGTGTTCCTTAAAGCATACCGTAATCTTTCAGGATTTGAGGGAAGAAGCAGGTTTTCCACATGGCTTTACAAAATCGCGTATAACACAGCGTTAAACGAGGTAAACAGGAGGAAGGAATATCACAGCCTTGCGGAAGAAGATACAGACAAGCTGATCAATTACGGAGAAACGCCTGAGCAGATAACACTTCGCAATACGGCGAAAGAGGCGGTACGCGCGGCTGTAGGGGAACTGCCGGAACGTTTCAGAATATGTATTGACCTTTTCTTTTTTTACGGCCGCTCCTATCAGGAGATTGAGGCGATTACGGGAATCCCCGTAAATACGGTAAAGTCTCATGTATTTAGGGCGAAAATTATATTAAAAGAAAAACTTGAGCGTCTTTCGGTTGATAAAATTTTTTAGGAGTGAATGATGAAGTGCGCAAAAATTCTTGAAATGTTTTACGAAGATGATGAAATGCCGGCCGCAAGCCAGCTGCGGATAGGTTTTCACGCGTTTTTCTGCCCTTCCTGCGCGCAGGAAATTGAAAAATATGAAACCGCGAAATCGGCGATGAAGGATTTTTTCCCTCAGCAAAACTCATGGCCGGATCTAGAAGAATCAATCATGTTAAAACTCCAGTCAGAACAATTAAACGAGGAAGAAGCCGATGAATCCTCTATTCCGGGCGCGTTGTCTACACGCCGCTGGGTAATCGCAGGGCTAATCCTGATGGTTTCGCTTGTAACAGTTTTCTTTGGACTGGATTTTCAGAATCTCGCAAGCGAATCCGGAATGTCATTCCTGCTTCCTATGGGAATTACAATCGGAATTGTACTTACAACTTACGGAGCGCTTTTTATAGGCAGCCACTTAAAGGAATTATCTGAACGTTTTGGACTTTAAATATAGAATTAAACACATAGCGGCATCGAACCAAAAGGATAATACAGAAAAAAAAAATTCATATAACACCTCTGTAAAGCTCTGCGGTTTATTACTGGTTTTTTTTATTTCAATTGTTTCCTGTGAACAAACAGAACCATTCCGTATTGAAGAAGCGCTTGGGACTGTCTGTGTTATCACGTTATATGATCAGGGAAAGGACAGTGTATATAACGAGATTTTCTCCAGAATCCGCGAAATAGAAAATTTAATGAGCGTAAATATTCCGTCGTCGGACATCAGCCGGATTAATAAAAACGCGGGGATTACGCCTGTTCCTGTTAACGAAGAAACATATAAAGTAATTGAACGCTCTTTGTATTACGCGCAGCTCAGCGGCGGCGCTTTTGATCCGGCAATCGGGCCGGTTGTTGCTCTATGGGGAATCGGCAGCCGGCCGAGCGTCCCTTCGCAGGAAGAAATTGATAAGACGCTTCCTTTGGTTAATTGGCGTAACGTTGAGTTAAATCCGCGGGAGAGAAGCGTTTTTCTTACACAGCGCGGCATGTCTCTTGACTTAGGCGCTATCGCCAAAGGTTATGCCGCGGACGAAGCCGCCGAATCCGCGAAAAAAGCGGGAATAAAACGGGCATTAATTGATTTAGGCGGCAACATTGTGATCCTTGGCGAAAAAGCGGATAAAAGCCCGTGGAGAGTCGGCATCCAGTATCCTTACAAAGATCACGGAGAAATTATAGGATTTTTACAGATAACAGAACAAGGGAGAAATGCCGGTTACAAACAAACTGTAGTGACTTCAGGCGTTTATGAACGCCATTTTGAAGAAAACGGAATACTTTATCATCACCTTTTTTCCCCTTCTCTTGGGTATCCCGCGCATTTAACAGAAGCTGCGCACAACAGCATTTTATCGGTCACAATAATTACCGAAGTCTCAATGGACGCTGACGCTTTATCTACAGCCGTCTTTGTGCTTGGTTATGAAAAGGGAAGAGCCTTATTGGAAACCATTTCCGGAGCAGAAGCTGTTTTTATTTTTAAGGACAACAGCATAATTGCAACGCCCGGAGCTGACTTTACACTTATGGATAACACGTTTTATATCAGAAATAATTGAACTTGTTTAAAAAGCAAAAGTTTCAGAATAGTTTAAATTTAAAATTAAAATTAAAAATCCATGGCAGCCATGATAATGCTGTAACAACAGCCAGAATCAAATATCCCAAAGGTTTTGTTTTAATATCGTCAGCGCATGGTTTATAAAGCGTTTGCCGGCATAGTTCCGTCATTAATTCATCAATTTTCGCGGTAAAATTTTTCCCGGTAATGCGAATTTTTCTGTCAGTTAACTCTTTAAATATCCGCAATGATTCACCTAACAACTGTCCGAAAGAACCCGGTAATCTAAGATCGTTTCTGACAGCTGCTTTAGAGAGCATTACAAGCGCCTGTAAAGTTACAGCGCGGTGAACGCCCGCTTCCAGAGCGCCGGATGTAATTTTAAACGCTCCCAAAGAAAACAATATCTTTCCATACGGAATAATCAAATTGAAAGCAATAATAAAAAGAGTAATTACAAAAACAGAAAGTAAATTAATTTTATTTCCAGAAAGCAGCGCAAGGAATAAAAAAAACAGGAACTGAACAACTCTGTAATCTGTAGAAGGATTAAAAAGCAAAGACGGCATTATTATTAAGCCTGCGGCAAATAACGCTTTCGCGCTAAAAGCGTTATAATAAAATTCAGACAAGGGTGAAGAGCCGGTTTTTTCATTTATATCGTCTTTCCTTACCGCGGCTTTGAACCCTTGGTTCGGGTTCGTTTTCGCGCTTAATGATTCCCTATACCAAAACGATCTTTTAATAAAAATTTCGCAAAAGAAGCCTAAAACAATTCCTGTTATAAGGCCGATCGCAAGGAATGGAGGCGCTATATATCTGACATTTTCCCTGAAAATAAAAACATACGCGAGCGCTAATTGTGAAATATTTGAAATAACAGCGCCCGCCGTTCCGATGCCGATAAATGTTATGCGCTTAAAGCCCAATGCGCGCCTGAGGAAATACATAAAAACAGCTGATAATAAAGTTCCTGTCATGGAAAACAAAAAAATATACGAGAATAAAGTTCCCGTAATCAGGGCTTGCCCGAATATTTTTATAAAGACCAGGATTATAAAAGATGATAGCGGAAAAATATCACACGCAATCATAATAGGCAGGTTGGCAAGCCCGATACGCAGAAAAGGCAGAGGTTTTGGTATCATGTATTCGACAGCGGAAAGAAAAAGACAAAAAGCTCCAAGAACTGCAAGCTGCCCTGAATCTGTTTTTTTATTACCAGGCGACGCTGTCAACACTGCCATCTTCTGAGCCGGATATTATTAAAAGAACATTATTAGGAAGGCAGGCGGTCCACTGCCCGTTTTTATTAATCTGCCCGGCAGCGACGCAGGTTTGGCTGTCGCACGGCGATGATTCTATCCATGCGCTGTTCCCATGAAGCCGCACAATTGTTTCGCCAAGCGGCCCGTCAACTGCGACAGTCGCTTCCGCGTTAACAGGATAAGACCATTCACCGTTCTGCCCGCGAATCAAAATATGCTGGTTTCCCTGTGGTTTCATGTACACAATGTATGCCGCAAAAACAGTTAAGACAGTGACTAAAACAATAATAATAATATCAAAATTTTTAATCCAATTTTTCATAAAAAATTATACCACAGCGCAAATAATTTGTAATACTTTACATTATTTTTTTAAAATATTAAATTATCTTTATGAAAAAAATATCCCTTACGGGAATTAAACCGACAGGAGATCTCCACATTGGGAATTATTTCGGCGCGATAAAACCCGCGCTGGAGCTCGCAAAGGAATACGACGCGCGCTATTTTATCGCCGATTACCATGCGCTTAACACAATGAAAGATCCAAAAGAGCTTAACTTTACAATCAGACAGGTAGCCGCAGGCTGGCTTGCGTGCGGTCTTGATCCGGAAAAAGTAATATTTTACAGGCAAAGTTCAATTCCCGAAGTATTTGAACTTACCACAATGCTTATGGCTTTCACTTCCAAGGGACTTATGAACCGCGCTCATGCCTACAAAGCCGCTGTTCAGGAAAATAATGAAAAAGGCGATGACACAGACGCCGGAATAAATATGGGTCTATTTACTTACCCGGTGCTTATGGCGGCGGACATCATTATTTTTGATTCTGATATTGTGCCTGTAGGAAAGGATCAGGTGCAGCATATAGAAATGGCGCAGGATATGGCGCAGTCGGTAAACGCTAATTACGGTCAGCAGGTGCTGAAAGTTCCGCAGGCGGGAGTCCAGGAAAACGCGGCGGTAGTACCCGGCCTTGACGGACGCAAAATGAGCAAGAGTTACGGAAATGTTATTCCTCTTTTCGCGCCGGAAAAAACATTACGCAAAACAATTATGCGCATAACGACAAATTCCCAGTCTGTAGAAGAGCCGAAGGATCCGGATACTAGCCAGATTTTTCTGCTTTACAAATTATTCGCGGATGAAAGCGAGCAGTCTTCTCTCGCGCAGCGCTACCGCCGGGGAGGAATGGGCTGGGGAGAGGCTAAGGAAGAGCTTTTCCGCGTTATAAACCGCTGCCTAACGCCAATCCGGGAGCGTTATGAAGCAATCATGGCAGACATTCCTTCCCTTGATAAAATATTACAGCAGGGAGCGGAAAAAGCGCGTCCAATCGCGGCTGCTACCGTAAAACGTTTTCGCAAAGCTGCGGGAGTTGATTAATAACAGAGGTTTATATGTATAAAATATCGTGTATCGGAATCGGCAATATGGGCTTCGCTTTAATGAAAGCCGTAACTGAAGAATGTGAAATTATAATTGCCGATTCAGACGCGCAAAAAGCGAATTACGCGGCGGAGCTGCTCAGAGCGGAGGTTACGGATTCCAACGCGAAAGCCGCGGAGAAGGGCGATATAATTTTTCTTGCGGTTAAACCGCAGGCGCTGCAAGAAGTGTTAGCTGAAATAACACCGGCGTTAAAGAAAAGAAAAAAAACAGGAAATGTTCCGGTTTTAGTTTCCATGGCGGCAGGCTGGACAATAGCTAAAATACAGGAAACGATAAAAGAAAAAATACCTGTTGTTCGTATAATGCCGAATACCCCCGCGCTTGTCAGAAAGGGAATGATAGCAATGTCAGTATCGCAGGAAGCGGCTGAAGATAAATTAAATGAGCTGAAAATTATTCTTGGCAACGCCGGCATTGTAGATTGCATTGAAGAAAAGCATATGGACGCAGTTACAGGACTCTCAGGTTCAGGTCCCGCGTATGTATGTTTATTTATTGAAGCGTTAGCGGACGGAGGAGTGCGCGCAGGGCTTCCCAGAGATAAAGCGCTTTCTTACGCCGCTCAGACAGTGATGGGTACTGCGGCAATGATACAGGAAACCGGAAAGCACCCGGGAGAATTAAAAGACATGGTAACATCACCAGGCGGTACAACTATAGAGGGAATCGCCGCGCTCGAAGAAGGAGCGTTTCGCGCCAATGTTATTAAAGCTGTGGAAGCTGCATGGAAACGCTCTATTGAGCTGAGTTAAACCAAAACCCGAAGGTTCGGGTTTTGGTTTAAAAGGGAACTGTGAAAAAATTAACCGCGTTTGTTCTGAAGGAGTCGCTTGCCGAGACGCTTTCACTTACCGATTCTGTGCTGACATTCATAACATTATCTTTTATTTCGATATACCGTATTGGATACGGAGACGACCTGCTCAGCGATCCAGTCTGAATATCATAAATATATTTATCGCCAAAATCCGCGCGGCCAACGCTTTGGCTATGGTTATGACCAGTAAAGGCAACCCTTACATTCCACGAGGCAAGCATTTTACTGACATTTTCATAATTTTTAACCATGTATAACGCCATATTGCTTTGCTGGCTTGCAGTACTTGCAATCAACGCCTGATGAATCATAACAATCACTGCTTTATTTCTATTCTGCGCGTCTCTTAAGACATTATTTATCCAATTCGCGGTAGCCTGACTTATTAATCCGCCGCCGAATGTCGCGCCCCTTCCAACCAGAGTGTTGCGGTATTGGTTAGAATCTATTGAGAGCAGCCACAAACCGTTTACAGGTTCTGTAACATAACTTAATGAATATTCGTCGCGGCTGAGAGCTGTATTAAATCCATAATCAGCGTATATTCTGGCGAATTGAGCGTGACTGATATACGGTACGCTTTTTTTAACATCCCCTGCGAAACTTACCGCATTTCCGTTTTGAATATCATGATTTCCCGGTATGACAAAAACCTTAATTTTCGCATCGGTTAATTTCTTTAATTTATCCGCTACAATCTGGTGGTTTACGAGTTCTCCCTCTCTTGTCAGATCGCCGCAGACTAAAACAAAGGAAACCCCGGAATCAATAATTTTTTCTATAGCCGCGTCCAGATACGGAATACTGTTTAAATACGCAGTGCTGCTGGAACCGACTTCCTGAATAAACCTTGGTTCAGTTGAACCTAAAGAAGGATCCCAGATATGAATATCCGAAATAATAGCAAAATTGGCGTTAGGATAAGGCGGCGCCGCTACAGGTTCCTTATTACTGTTTAAATTAAAGTTAAAATTTGCGCAGCTGCCAAGAACGAGAACGCTGCATACCACTGAGATCAGGATAAATATAAATCTATTGTTGTTTTTCATAATGACATTATAACATAACCTTATATTAAAATAAAATAATTTTTTAATTTTTCCGATAAATAAGTATGATTCGGAAAGGGATTATCTCATTAATTTTGCTTTTTTCCGTATTGCTTTCTGTTCATTCGCAAGGCAGCGAAACAGGAAATCATCCTTATGTAATACGCGGAGAAGTTTATGTGGATTTAGAGCCTATTTATATCGGTCATATTGATGAAGAATACCCTCTTGATATTCAAACGGCTGGGCGGCGCGCCCTGGATGAACTTTCATTATTTTTTTCCGCCATGATTTACGGATGGAGTTTTAATTATGAAGTGGGAGAGAGAGCGAGAGGAATTGTGGAACAGCTTGACCTAGAGCCGATCGGCGCAATTCAATACGGCGATCCGGCCTTACGCGTTACAGATACATATATCAAAGATATGCAGCTTAGAGTTTGGGCTGATTTCCATTTAAACGACTCCCTCCAGCGCCGTTATCAATTGTGGCGCGCCGGAACAGCAGGAAACGCGCAGGCAATCGGGTACGGCCCTTCAAAAATTGATGAATACCCAGGCTGGATTGAACTGAAGAAAATGGCGCTGGAAGACGCCGCAAGAGCCGCTTTACGCGCATTACTGCAGGGAAGCGAAAGAAACCGTCCAAGGGAAGTTACAGGGTTTATCAGTCTCGCTTCATTTCCCCGCTATTATATTGACTCCGGCCGCTGGGCCGCCTCAGCCCGTTTCAGGGTTCAGATTACAGAAATAATCCCCTTTTCGGTTTATTAATACAATAAATAGAATAACGATAATTAAAACAATTATAGATTAATTCAATATATTCAGATAAAATTGACTGTATGGAAAAGAATTTTTTAGAACCTCAGCCTAAGACTGGCGAAGGTTCCCCTCTTAATATTTTAAGAATAGGTATTTTTTATGACGGTTATTATTTTTATAAGGTAAGCAATTATTATAAATACGAACACGAAAAAAAATCACGAATCAGCATCAGCGGCCTTCATGATTTTATCAGAGGCGAAGTAGCGGATCTCACCAATAACAATATCCGCCAGTGCAGAATAATAGACGCTCATTATTTTAAGGGGAGATCGTCAGCCAAAGAGTTAGGTGAAAAAGTGCAAAGCGAGAGAATCTTTGAAGATATTCTGATGAGGGAAAATATCGTAAGCCATTATCTGCCGCTGCGTTTCGGCGATAATAACACTGTTCAGGAAAAAGGCATTGACGTCTGGCTCGCTCTGGAAGCTTATGAGCTTGCTATATACAAACACTTTGATATTCTCGTTCTGGTAGCTGGAGACGGCGATTATGTTCCCCTTGTCAGAAAGCTGCATACCGTAGGAACGCAGGTAATGCTTATCTGCTGGGATTTTTCGTATCACAATGAAAACGGCGATGTTGTGGAAACAAAAACTTCCCGTCAATTACAGGACGAAGTTTTTTTCGCTGTCCCCATGCATCAGCGAATCGATCAGAATGAAAATGATTTTACAAAGGACCTGTTCGTGCCGGAGCGCATGCATGAAAGGTCTCCGGTTTTAACCAGCGTCAAATCTGACGAGACAGTCATTGATGAGGAAGACATTGAATCAACAATCTACAGTATAAATCCAAATGGTTTTGGGTTTATTAAGGATGAAGAGTGCAACAATGTTTTCTTTCATTACAGCAGGGTTACAAACTGCGATTTTACAGATATAAAATTCGGGATGAAGGTAAAATACACTGTAGAAAAAGATGAAGAGCGAAGCAAACGCGAAGGCGCTCCGCGCTACCGCGCGACTAAAGTTATACTGATGATCGATTAGTTATTTTTTACCGGAGTAAAGAGTGAACTCCATTTTTTCCTTGTTCTGTGAAAGCATCATCAGCCATAAATTTTTCTTTTTTGTGATTTCTTTGCTCTTGCGTCCGATGCCGCGCAGTTTTTCATAAACCTGCGAGCCGTTCTTGGCGGCCATCCATGTTTTATAATGATCGCCGTGAAAAATATGCGCGGCTTTTTCATCAACTTCCTTGTCTATATGAGTCTCAAAAGCGTCAAGGAGAAGCTGATATTTTTCTGTAATTCCCTTAAGATAGTCAAGAATTAATCTGTCAAATAACGGTATCATCCCGCTGACAGATATAAGGTTATGAAGGTAATCAACAGAAAGATAATAATCTTCGTTTACGAAATACGCCTTCATCGCGTCCCGGCACAGCTGCATATAGGAATCGTTATTAATTGTCTGCATTCCGTAAACAGGATTCGGCGGAGTTATGGAAAATTTCGCCATTGTCTGCGCTGTTTTTGTGAGCAGTTCCATTAAATCCTGAAAAATGCGAAGCTCCCACAAATTATCGCGGATGGAAGAAAAAAGTCTTGTCATATCTTCCGCGAATTTTTCCTTGTAGCGTTCGTTCTTGTCAAAAATAACTTCGCAGGTTGGAATGACAACTCCCTTAAATTCAATCTGCCCTGTATCAAAGAAATAAATGGAATTATTAAGCTCAAGTACGCTTTTACTCGCGGCGTTTTCTTTTTCGTAGTTCATCATGACCTGTTTGGCAATCATAACCCGTGATTCTTTTGGGGAAAGATCGTTTGCCCTTGTTTGAAGCCTTGCGCCGGAGTTAAGAAGAAAACCCGCCAGATTGCCTCTCTCTGTTACAATTAACGGGCTTTGCGTATTGCCGCCTGTAATTCCGCCGGTAATTTTAAATACAGGCAGGGCTTCTGCGTTACCGGTGCGTCTTGTTGATATCGACGGATCGCCTACAACATTTGTTTTCCCAAAGTAGTCGATTATGCAAAGAGTAGCAGTTAAAGCGTCGGTTGCGCTCGCTGCGACAACTACTATTTCGTCTCCGCGCTCTCTCTGGCTGATTGCGCCGCATTGCGTGGAAATTCGTTTTATCTCATTTTCAATAGCCCAGTCCAATGTGTGCATCATTGAAAGATTTTTTCTGGATTCCATGCAGAATTTTGTATAACCGTGAATATCAAGCATCGCGACATACAGATTGGAAATTTGCAATGTTTTTTTTAGCTCGCCTGCTTCCGGAAATTCCCTGTCAGCAATTACCATTTCCTTCCAAAGTTTTTTATGCGTATTCGGGCAGATATCGGAGAAAAACCCCCAGTTAAGGCGTTTTAAAAGCTGAAATGCCTTCATGATTACAGGATGCGTCCATTTATCGCGTAAAACCGGAGCAATCAGTTCCTTAAGTTTAGAGAAAGTGGTTATCTCCTTCGATATTATATTTTCATAGAGGAAGGAAAAAAACTCAGGCTCTGTCATTCCGCTGTGGTATTCAACAATGTCTTTCACTGAAATAATTATACCATATGCCAAATTAAAAAACCATGAGGAAAAAAATTTAAGTTGTTTAACCTGTTTATTTCAGGTATATTAATAATATAAATGGGAGAAGCGGCAGTTTTAAACAATTCAGGTATCGCGCTGACAGAGGCAAACCGCCCGTTTGAAGCCATCGGAATGTTCAGGCAGGCTTTAGTATTGGAACCTGAAAATCCTCTTTTATGGCTAAATTTAGGCATAGCGCAGCAAAAAACAGGGGAATACCCTGACGCGATTGAAAGTTTTCAAAGATCCTTATTAATTGACGACAGTCTCACCGAAGCATGGCATTCCATGGGACTTATATATTATGAACTGAGCGAATTCGAAGCAGCGCGGGAATGTTATCTATCCGCTTTAAAAAACAGCGGTAATGATCCAAGGATATGGAATAATCTGGGTGTTGTGTATTTTAATCAAAGCAATTATCAGGAAGCCAGAAATTGTTTTGAAAAATCGGTAATATTAAACCCTCAGTATTACGACGCGCTTTATAATCTGCGCGATACATGCATAGAACTGGGCGACTTGCGCGCGGCAGCGGAGTTTGAACGGGCAGGAAAAGCAAACTGATGTTTTTCCTTAGGTTAAAAAACAGGCGATATTCTGATTCTTTATGAAAGTGCTTTATATCGGAGAGATCACCGGAAGATCAGGCGTTTATACATTCAAGAAAGCTTTGAATGAATTAAAAACGCGCTACCCTTTTGATTTTCTAATTGCCAACGCGGACGGCGCGACAGGAGGGAACGGCCTTGGCCGCTCTCATGCAGCCTACATTTTTAAAATGGGAGCGAACGCGATCACGCTCGGAGAGTGCTGCTTTTATAAAAAGGACTTAACTGAAAATCTTGATAAAATCCCTTTTGTACTGCGTCCTGAAAATTTAAATCCTGACGCGCCCGGCGCAGGTTCAAAAATTTTTAAAGTGCGCTCATCTTCGGGAAATGAAAAAATCGCTGTCGCTGTCTTTATCGGTCAAAATGGATTTACCCGGCTCCATGCCAATAACCCATTCACTGCTCTTAAACCTCATCTGGAATATCTAAGAAAACAGACTCCCTATATCATCGTTGATTTTCACGCGCAGGCAAGCGCAGAAAAAAAGACTTTTTTTTACGCCGCAGACGGTCTTTGCTCCGCGGTGATTGGCTCTCACAACAGGATACAAACAGCCGATGAATCAATTCTTCCCGGCGGAACTGCGTGCATCAGCGACGCCGGCAGAACAGGAAGCTTTCAATCAGTCGGAGGCTGCGAGATTGAATCGCGGATTAGGGAATACATCACGGGCATCCCCGACTGGACGAAGGACGCATGGGACGCTCTTGAATTACAAGGCGTTTACATAGACATCGCGCAAGACGGAAAAGCCCGTTCAATAGAAAGAATTAAAATTCCTGTTAAAAAAGACAGCGGCGCTGTTTAATTTAAACAATCTTTCTGCATTAAATCCCTTCTTTGACAATTTCGATCTTAATTCCGTCGTTTTGCTCAACTTCGTCCTTGGGAGGGATTGTTACGCGCAATATTCCGTTTCTATAAACAGCTTTAACTTTTTCCTGCGCGTATTTATCAAGCGGGACAAAGTATTTCTGCTTTTCGATATCCTTTCTTTTAAGACGTCGTTTAAAATAGCGGACATTCTCTTCGCTGTTATATTTATTTTCTTCTCTGTCCGCGTCTGAATTATCAATCCTTGCGGAAAAAACCATATAATCGCCCTGAAAAGAAAGACTGATGTCTTTTTCTTCAAACCCCGCGAGAGCGAATTCAAAAACCAGAGACTTGTCTCCCGTCATAAAAACATTCATAGGCGGATACGAATAATTCGGGTAATAGTCGGTATTTTCATCGAAGAATTGCTTTCCAAAAGAAAACGGCGGTGGCGGAGGGCCATGCCTGAACCTCTCCGGATCGCAGTTGTTAAAATTCCTGTGGAAATGATCCTTAAACTCCTGAGCTGTTTCGAAAATTTCATCGAAAACATTGCCCAGATCCATAAAGTTTCTGGCGCCTTTCATAAAATGCTCCTTGCCCTGGAACCTTCGGTTCCGGAACGCTAACCGCCGTTCCAGGCTGCTTAAAATTGAATCCCCGTACGGGCGATTCATTCAATTCCGTTATACAGAATTGAGAGCTCAACGGCTCTGTTACCAATATACAGTAATTTACGCGAAAAGTCAAACAATTAATTATCCCTGCGCAGCACAGGAAAAATTAATTCCATATAAAAATACAATACAGCAATAACTTGTTCAGTATTAAAATAATATGTTATACTATAGCGCGATATAACATTTATCAGGCAAAAGGTGAAATTATAAATGGCATTATTAAAGTCAAAATATCTTCAGCTTGTTAATCCTGTTTATATGGGAGACAGACCTGCCTGTGAAATGAAATTATCAATTTTATCATTCGGTTCAGATAAAACGCAAACGCGTCAAATCTCTTCTGTAGATGAATTAATAAAATATAAAAATGATTCAAAAATGTCATGGATAAATGTCAGCGGATTAAAGGACATTGATTCAATAAAAAAATTAGGCGAATTGCTGGAAATTCACCCTTTAAGCATTGAAGATGTTCTGCACACAGAGCAGCAGGCTAAAATGGAAGTTTTTGATAAATACAGATTTTTATCAATTAAAACAATTCAACATAAAAAACATTTTTACAGTCCGGCAGACGAGAAGAAAAAGAAATTTCCTTATTTCAGAAAAAAGAAAAACTTTGCGGCAAAAGAAGATGAAATAAATGAGTTAGTAATTGATCAGATCAGCATAATTGTCATGAAAAATGTTTTATTGACTTTTCAGGAAATATCAGAGGATTCATTTGGCGGTATAAGAAAAAAACTTTTGGAAAGCACAGGCGACATTAATAAAATAGATACTGATTATATCGCGTATTTAATCATTGATAATATTATTGATGAATATTTACATACTTTATATAATCTGGAAGATTATATTGAGGATTTTGAAGATCGCGCGGCTCAAACGACCGATAATACATTCATTGAAAAAATACAGGAAGCAAAAAAGTATTTACAGCAAATCAGAAGAGCAATCCTGCCTTTAAAGGAAAACCTGCTGATTATTTCCCGCCATGAATTATTCTTTCAAACAGGTGAAATAAAGCCGTTTTTACAGGATTTAAATGAAAATTTGAATCATGCCGTAGCTCTGGCTGATCATTACCGGGAATGGCTGTCAAACATCATGGAAGTGAATCTGTCTTTTTTATCATATCAGCTGAATAAAGTAATGAAAGTAATGGCCATGATTTCCTCAATCTTTATTCCTCTGAGTTTTATCGCGGCAATATACGGTATGAATTTTGATTTTATGCCTGAATTAAGGTATGAATTCGCTTATTTCATTGTTCTTGGCGGACTGGGTCTTATTGCAATTGTGATGATGATTATTTTTAAAATTCAACGCTGGTTTTAAATTCCATCTGTGTCCCGAGTTATACGAAATTTTTTAATTTCTGAAACTATGTATGGGAGAAGGAATCCTTCCGCCGCGGTTAATGAACGCGTCGCTTGACGCGCTGTTAACCGCCATTACAGGAGAGCCGCCCAGAAGACCGCCGAACTGCGCCCAATCGCCCGCTTTCTTTCCCGGTACCGGAATGACGCGAACAGCGGTGGTTTTATTATTCACCATGCCGATTGCCATTTCATCGGCGATTATTGCCGCTATTGTCGAGGCGGATGTATCGCCGGGCAGCGGAATCATATCAAGCCCTACAGAGCAGACGCATGTCATCGCTTCCAGTTTATCAAGAGTGATTGAACCGCTCTTTACTGCGGCAATCATGCCTTCGTCTTCACAGACAGGAATGAAAGCGCCGGAAAATCCGCCTACATGAGTTGAGGCCATCACACCGCCTTTTTTTACCATGTCAGTTAACAGGGAAAGCGCGGCTGTTGTTCCGTGCGTCCCCGCGGACTGTAAACCGATTTCTTCCAGAATACGCGCGACAGAATCTCCGACAGAGGGAGTGGGAGCCAGAGATAAATCCAGAATACCGAACGGAACTCCGATTCTGCGCGCGGCTTCCATTCCTACAAGCTGCCCCATTCGTGTTATTTTAAAAGCTGTCTTTTTTATTGTTTCAGCTAACTCGTCGAAATTCATTTCGCGGCAATTCTCAAGCGCGGCTTTTATAACGCCCGGGCCTGATACGCCGACATTAAGAACACATTCAGCTTCTCCGACGCCGTGAAAAGCGCCTGCCATAAAAGGATTGTCCTCAGGCGCGTTGCAAAAAACGACAAGTTTGGCGCAGCCGATTCCGTCCCTGTCCGCCGTCGCTTCTGCGGTTTTTTTTATTATTTCTCCCATCAATTTAACCGCGTCCATATTAATGCCGCTTTTAGTAGATGCGGCGTTTACCGAAGCGCAGGTTCTCTCCGTCTGCGAAAGCGCGTCCGGCAAAGACCGGATCAATTTTTCATCGCCCGATGAAATTCCTTTTTGAACAAGAGCGGAAAAGCCGCCGATAAAATCAACGCCCAGCTCTTTTGCCGTATCATCCAGCGTCTTCGCGAACGGCGTATAATCATCTTCATCGCTTGATGAGGCCACAATCGCGATAGGAGTAACAGAAATTCTTTTATTAATGATTGGAATGCCGAACTCTGTCTCAATATCGCAGCCGGTTTTTACAAGAGAACCCGCGAAACGCATAAGCTTATCGCGTATTTTTTTTCGCGTAACATCCCCTGAAAAAGAAATACAGTCCAGAAGCGAAACGCCGAGCGTGATCGCACGGATATCCAATTTATACCGCATGAACATATCCACGGTCTCTTTTATCTCAAAAGGAGTAAATAACATAGCTTATATCCGATGCATTGCGGAAAATACTTTTTCATGCATCATGCTGATGCTGACATTTAAATTATCGCCAAGAGATGACAATTCCTTTTTCACTTCTTCAAGAACTCTTGAACAGGAGCTTAAGTTTACCATCATCATCATAACAAAGTTTCCGCTTAAAACAGTCTGCGAAATATCTTCGATATTGATACCGCGCTCCGCAAGAAAAGCGGAAACTTTTGCGATTATTCCGACTTTATCAGTTCCAACAACCGTTATAATAGCAAGGCTTTCGCTCATAGACTTCTTAAAATCCTTTCAGCTTCCGCTTTGCCTGAATAATTGGGATTACGGCTGATTAAATCCTGTAAATAGCGTCTTGCGTCCGTATTGCGGCCAAGCGTTACGCATGTCATTCCAAGCTCGTACATCGCGTCCCAGTTATCGGGCGCTAACCTTAGAACAGACTGATATGATGTAAGCGCTTTTTGAAGATCGCCGGCTCCGGCGTACGCGCGGGCGAGATTAAAATGCACCATCGCGTCATTCTGTCTGACGCTTAAAGCGCGCTCATAATGAACAATGCTGTAAGTCCAGTTTTCCTGTCTTGAATAAACAGCGCCAAGATTGTTGTTAACTTCAAAGTTGGATGACTCAATGGCGTATGCTTCATTTAAATAAGTTATCGCGTCCGCGAGATTTCCCATAGCCATATAAAGGCTTCCAAGATTTATTCTTGGACGGATATATTTCGCGTCAAGGGCGGCGGCTGATTTATACGCCGATACCGCGAGATCGTTAGCCGCCATTGATTCCAGAGCGACGCCCAATGTATAAACATAAACCGGGTTCGACTGGTTTGCGTTTACGGCGACATTCGCGTGAGTGACCGCTTCGCCGTACTTTTTCAGCTCGATTTTAACCGACGCTATATTATAATTTGTCTGAGGGTCCGATGAATCTATTCGTAAAGCTCTTGTGAATAAATTCTCCGCCTCGGTAAAGTTTCCGGCGTAACTTTGCGCCGCTGCTAATTCACGTAACGTTGAAAGATCATTCGGGCTTAGCTGAAGCGCGGTGTTTAATGCCGCTATAGCTCCCCTTGTGTCTTCTTTTACAATAAGTATCCTTCCGATTTCCCGGTGAGCGACCGCGTAATCGGCTCTGATAGCGACAGCCTGCCTGTAAGCCGCAAGAGCGTCATCAAGCCGGTTTAACGCGCGGAATGTTCCGCCAAGGTTATACCATGAAGCTTCTGCGTTGGGATTAATTCTGACCGCGTTCTGAAAAGCGTCTCTTGCTTCCGCGTAACGTCTGCCGAGAAAAAGCACTCTTCCCAAATCGTGCTGATACATAAAATTACTGGAATCAAGGCGCGCGGCTTCCCTGAAAGAAGTTATAGCCTGATCGTTCTGATTCGCGTCACGCGCAACTTTTCCCAGAACATAGTGCGGCAGAGCCTGAGCAGGATCCTTTGAAATCGCGTCGTTCGCGTATTGCACCGCGTTTGACAGCGCTTCCCTCGCTCCGCTTGCGGCTGGGTTATTAAAGCTGTAATTGTAATAAGCGTCGGCTATATTGGATAAACTCTGGGCTTCAAACCTTGGCTCTCCCTGCGGCATGATTCGTTTTGCCTCGGAGAATGACTGGTTCGCGCCTGTCAGGTTTCCGGAGTTCAGCAGCGCTATTCCGTCAGCGATATGATTATTCACAGCGCGCATTGCTTCCCGCAGCGCGGCGGAAGCTTTCGCAAGCTCTTCTTCCTGCGCTTTTCTGCGGGCTTCTTCGGCTTCCGCGGTCGCTCTTCGCGCGGCAGCGGCTTCCGCTTCCGCCTCCGCGGCTCTTCTGGAAGCCGTTTCTTCAGCTTCAGCTGTCGCCCTGCGAATGGCCGCGGCCTGCGCGTCAGCTTCCGCGGCGGCCCTGCGAATTTCCGCGGCTTCTGCTTCCGCCGCGGCTCTGCGCAAAGCGGCGGCTTCATCATTCGCGGATGAAGAGTTCTGAGTTTGTACAATAACTGGCCTGTTCAGACTGGAAGCAAGCTCCTGATTCTGCCGCTGCTGCTCTTCCAGAAACTGACGCTGAGCGGCTAACAGAGCTTCTGTTGAATTAATGTTGTTTCGATCTATGCTTAAAATAGCGCGCTGAAGAGCGCGGGCGGCTTCGTCATCCGGATTTTCTATTAAAAGCCTGTCAATTAAATCCAGCGCTCTGCCGAATTCTCCGCTTTCGGCGTAAACATTGGCAAGCCTTAAAGTATTTTCTCTCCTTACATCCTCCGCGCTGAGCGCGGCATTATCCTCTTCTTCGATGTCATCGCTTTTATTAAGCACAATAATAAGAATTACCGCAACGGCGATAACTACTGCGCTGGCGGCGGAAATAATAATTATTTTCTGCTTTTTTGTTAATTTCACTTGTTTTCTCCGAATATTTATTTAATCAAGCTCAAATTCACCGTTATAATGTTCAACACTTTCCGCGCCGAATGATATACCCTGACTTGATTCCGCCACAGATTGAAGCGAAGCGGAAACCGCGTCCAGCAGTCTTTGCCTTTCTTCGGCAATTCTGCGCGCTTCTTCTTCGGCTATAAGCTTTCTCATTTCTTCGGCGGCGAACTCGGAATGAATCAAGGTTACAAGCTGTTCAATACTGCCTCGCTGATTAGACCGCGGCTCAAGCGTCAGGTAATACTCATAATCTGTTAAAGCGTTCCGTAAATTGCCGGTTCTTATCCTTGTATTCGCTCTGCCCAGATAAGCGCTTGAAAAAACTGAATTAAAGCCGATTGCCTGGCTATAATACTGTTCGGCCATATCAATGTTACCTCTGTGAAAGTAAACATTGCCGAGATTATTTGCAACATTTGCGGACAGGCTGCCTGCTATCGGAAGAGCCCGTCTGTAAACCGCGATTGCTTCGTCCATCATGCCGAGCTGCTCATAAACAATGCCAAGATACAGATAACTGGTAACATTGGAAGGATCATCCGACAAAGCGCGTACAAGGAAATCAAGAGCCTCCGAAGGCTTGTTATACATTAAAAGTTCTTCGCCTTTTGTTAAATTTGACTGTCCGAAGCAAAAAAACGTGAAAAGAATTAATATAAACATAAAAATGATCTTTTTCATCATTTATTCTCCCTATATACATCCAATATATACTAAAATATATATTATAACTTAAATTATTATCGGTAAAAAAGGCCTTAGCTTTGAAAATACTGTGTATTTCCGACCATATTGACCCTCTGGTTTATTCCCCGGGAATAAAAGATAGATTTGCCGGTATTGATCTGATCCTTTGCGCCGGGGATTTACCTCTTTATTACCTTGATTTTATCATATCAAACCTAAATAAACCTTTGCTTTTTGTATTCGGAAACCATCATATAAATGACTTAAAATACTACAGAAAAACAATGGATTCTCCCATAATTTTAGTACAAGATGAACAAAATTATATGGGCTGCGGCGCTGTTCATATGGGAACAAAAGTAAAAAAAGAAGATAATATCATAGTGGCAGGACTTGGAGGCTGTAAACGCTACAATAAAGGCTGTAATCAATATACAGACTTTGAGATGTTTATGGAGGCAGTAAAATTAATTCCGCGTCTTTTGTGGAACCGAATTGTACACGGCAGATTTGTTGATATCCTGTTAACTCATGCCCCGCCTAAAGGCATTCATGACAAGTGCGATATGTGCCACAGCGGTTTTAAGGCGTTTTTATGGTTCATGAAGACATTCAAGCCGAGGTATCTGGTACACGGGCATATTCATCTGTATGATATGTGTGAAGAACGATGTACAAAATGGGAGAATACAATGGTTATAAACGCATACAATCATTTCATTATTGAAACCGTATCCGGAGACTGACATGGACTTCGATCCGGCTGTACAGCAGGCGTCTGTCGACTTTACGCGCGCGAGAGGCAGAGCCGTACTTTCAAAGATTCAAAATATTTTAAATACCGATAAAGACAGGCTGCTTTCATTCAGCGATGTAAGGGATATTCTGAAACCTAAAAATGAGATATTCAAAGGAAACCAGACAGTCCCTATAAAATTGATTGTCGGAAGCGAAGGCCGTTACCGCGATTTTAATAAATATTTTCTGCCCAAAAAAGATCACCTGCGCCACCGCTGGCAAAGAGTGGATATGGCGCATATAAGGGATATTATTCTGCCTCCGATTCATCTTTATGAAATAGGAGGGGTTTATTTTGTCCGTGACGGGAATCACCGCGTTTCAGTTGCAAAGATGCAAAATGTTGAATTTATTGACGCTGAAGTTATAAGCCTGTCGACAGAGATCAATATTAAACCGTCTATGACTACAGAAGAGCTTAAGGACGCTTTAATAAGATTCGAGAAGAAAATTTTTTACAATGAAACGCATTTCGGAGACCTTACAAAATATTGGGACATGGACTTCAGTTCTCCTGGTCGCTACGATGTAATTTACAATCATATACTTGTCCACAAATATTATTTAAACGAGGATATCAGCGAAGAGATTCCTCTTAAGGACGCTATCGTTTCATGGTATAACAATGTATATTCTCCTGTGATTATTGTAATAAAAGAACAATGGCTTTTGGTGAATTTTCCCGGAAGAACAGAAGCGGATCTTTATGTATGGATAATAAAACACTGGGACTTTTTAAAGAAAAAATACGGAACTTATTCTCTTTCAGAAGCAGCGGATGATTTTACAAGAAAATACGGACAGGATAAAGGAAAGTTCTGGCGTTTTCTTGCCATGCTTGTCGGCAGAATTTTTAAGAAAAGGAATTGACATGGCGGTTTTATCAATACAGTCTCATGTTGTTTACGGTTACGCGGGAAATACCGCCGCGGTTTTTCCGCTTCAGCGCCTTGGACATGAGGTCTGGGCTGTTAACACTGTAGAGTTTTCAAATCACACAGGTTACGGTTCATGGAGAGGAAAAGTTCTTGGCGCGGATCTTGCGAAAGAACTTATTACAGGTCTTGAAGAAAGAAACGCATTAATAAACTGCGGCGCTGTTCTTTCAGGCTATCTAGGAGACGCCTCTACAGGCAGTATAATAAGCGATACAGTAAAAAAAGTGCGGAAGTTTTCCCCTTACGCGCTTTATACATGCGATCCTGTTATGGGGGATACAGGGCGCGGTTTTTATGTTAAAAACGAAATCGTTCAAATAATAAAAGACGAACTCGTTCCGTTAGCTGACATTGTCTGTCCGAACCAGTTTGAGCTTCAGGCGCTGACAGGAATAAATATTAATAATATTGATGATGCCTTAAAAGCGGTTAATATTCTTCATGAAATAGGGCCTTCTGTTGTTCTTGTAACAAGTTTTAAGGAAAAACAAAAAAAAGAAAAAAATCCCGAACTGAGCATGATCGCGTCAGTCCGCAAAGACACTGCGCAAATATATAAAATAACCACTCCCGAACTTCCGCTTGGAGGCGATATCGCCGGGACGGGAGATATGACAACAGCAGTATTTTTATCAAGATACCTTGAAACCAAAGACATTGAAAAAACCCTGGAACTTTGCACAGCGTCTGTATACGGCATTCTTGAAACAAGTTACAGAACAGCTCTGCGTCCTGATTCAAACCCGGTAGAATTAAAAATCATTGAAAATCAGGAGCAGCTCGTTTCTCCTGTTCATTCCTTTAAGGCGGAAAAAATACTCTAAGTGAAAAATAACAACAAAGAACCCTGGGCGAAAGCGAGTCCTTACCACCGTTTCTTCGATTTTATTGCAGATAACGCGGACCGTTATTCGATACTTATTGAACATACAGAAAAGCTCAAGCTTAACACGACTGTCATTAACATAGAAGGAAACAGGCATATTTTTATATTTCCTGCGGGGCAAAAATCGCTTCGCACTTCCGACGGAATTATTTCTTTTGCGGGAGGAAACCCGTATCTTTTATGCGCGCATTACGATCGCGTCGCGGGAAGCCCGGGCGCAAATGACAACAGCATCGCGGTCTTTCACCTGTTAAAAGCCGCTGTCTCTCTTGGGCAAAACGGCATTAATAACTGGATAATTGTTTTTACGGATAAAGAAGAACTTACTCCCGGAGAGAAACTTGAAGATCAGGGGTCTTTCACTCTGGCGAAGAAAATGAAAAGCTGGGGATTGGGAAAAGCGAAAATATTTAACTTTGATTCATGCGGCGCAGGAGATGTATTTATTATTTCAACAACAACGGATCAAATGTTAAAAGACAGCGGACGCCCTAATTTGAGCAGAATTAGAAATGTTATTTTAAAACTGCGCGATCACGCTCTTGTTACAGCCAACCGTCTGCGCATGGAAAAAGTATTATTGGCTCCGACTCCGTTTTCAGATGACGTTGGTTTCCTGCGCGCAGGCCTCGCTTCTCAAACCATTACGATACTTCCGGCCGCGGAAGCGGAAAAATATGAAGCGACGCTCAGAAGCAGAACGGATTTTGCCGACATAATAATTTCCGGAAAAATAAACGCTCCCGATGAAAAGCGAAGACTTCCCGAAACATGGCGGAATATAAACAACGCCTCAGATACTCCTTCGCGCCTTACGCCGCAGTTTTTTGAACAGGTCGTGCGGTTTATGGCGGAATTATGCAGATAACAAAGTCTTAAAAATCCACGCAGAAACACATAGTTTTTATTAAACTACTCCAAGCAGTTTGCTGTATGCCTCAAGCGCGCTGTCTCCGAAATTGCCGGATAAAACCTTCTTTGTAAGAATTTTACCAAGCTGCACTCCTTCCTGATCAAAACTGTTGACATTCCAAACAAAACCCTGAAACATAACTTTATTTTCATAATGAGCCAGCAGGCTTCCTAAAACAGAAGGTGTTAAACGTTTTCCAAAAATCAAACTTGACGGCCGCCCTCCGGGAAATTCTTTATTACTCTCACCGCTTTCCTGCCCTTTGGCGAAAGCCACAATCTGCGCCGCGAGGTTAGCTGCAAGTTTTGTCTGACTTACAGAATTGTCAACTGTTACATCATCGCCTCTCTGGCTGTCTTTAAAACCTATAAATTGAAGCGGTATAACAGATGTTCCCTGATGGAGAAGCTGATAAAAAGAATGCTGTCCATTGGTTCCCGGCTCCCCAAAAATCACAGGCCCTGTTTCATAATTTATAGGTTCTCCGTCGCGGCTGACTCTTTTTCCGTTTGATTCCATGTCCATCTGCTGAAGATGAGCGGGAAAACGCGAAAGCGCCTGGCTGTACGGAAGAACCGCTGTATACGGAAGCTTCAGAAAATTTCTTTCCCAAACTCCGGCTAACGCGTCAAAAAGAGCCGCGTTTTTATAGACGTCTTCTTCAAGAGCGAGCTTGTCCGCTTCTGCGGCTCCGGCCAGAAATTCCTTAAAAACCTCAGGGCCGAACGCCAGAGAGAGAACGCATCCGCCTACAGCTGACGATGACGAATAACGGCCGCCGATATAATCGTCGATATAAAAAGAATCAAGATACGCGCTGTTACGCGCAAGAGGGCTTGTCTCGCTCGTTACCGCGATCATGTGTTTGCTCGGATCAAGTCCGGCTTTTGTCAGCTTATCCTTGACAAACAGCTCGTTCGCGAGCGTTTCCTGCGTAGTGCCGCTCTTTGATACAAGAATAAACAAACATTGATCCAGATTTGCCGAGGAAATAATCATAGAAGCGTCATCAGGGTCAACATTGGAAATAAATTTAGCGCTTAATTTCTTTTTTCCTTCAGCTTCCGCCCAGTTCTCAAGAGCGAGATAAAGAGCGCGCGGACCTAAATCGGAGCCGCCGATGCCAATTTGAATAACAGTGCTGAAAGGTTTGCCTTTGGTTCCTTTGTATTTATTATCATGAACAGCTTTTGCGAATTCACAAAAGCGGGAAAGCTCTTTGCGGTAAAAATCACCGATATTTCTGCCGTCTTCTATGACAGGCTGTCCCTGCTCTCCTCTTAAAAGATGGTGAAGCACTTTGCGCTTTTCTCCGGTATTCATCACTTCCCCGTTAAGGAGGGTTTTATATTTCGCGATAAGTTCAGTCCCGGCCGCGAGCTCCTGAAACAGTTTAACGCATTCTTCATCAACAGTTTTTGCGGCCCATGAATATTTTAATCCGGCTGCCATCGGAATAATACACTTCTCTACCCTTTCCGCGTTAAGAGCGCTTTTAAAATTAAATGTTTTTTTCGCGTGTTCCGCCAATTTTTTATAAACGTCAGATTTATCAAAATTTAAATATTGCATTATTTTCTCCTTATAAACACTATGACAGAAAAACATAAAAAAATCAACGAAAAAATAAACAGAAAACCTGATACCTGATCAAAATTATAAAGTCTTTCAATATAAGGGTAGAAAATATCCTGTTTTCCTTTTAAAGAAGCAATATCCTGCCATGGAAGAATGATTGAAACCGTATGAAGAAATAAAGAGAGAGAGAGAGCGGGACACAGAAGAATCAGCGCTGAAAGCCATATTGGCTTAAAAGCGATTTTCCGGTTTTCATGAAATATTTGCTTTAAATAATGATTATTCAATTTTATTTTAAAATCATTAAACGCGTTTTTTAGTCTTCTCGCCAGTATAATTAAAATATATATAAAAAGAATACCGAAAAAAACGCAAAGTACAACCTGAGGGCGTTCAAAAAAAAGATTTAAACGCGTATCAAACGCGAAAAAATCATAATTTGTGTCATGTACGCCTATACTTTTTAAACTGTTCTTAATAAATGTTTCGTTTAAACCGGCGGACTCAGACATTAATACAAGAAAATTATCCGCATTGCCGCCAGCTATTGAAGAAGGAACATAAACGCGGCTTGCGTCTTTATCGCCGTCATCAATTACGCCTGTTACAATCCATGTGTCGCCTCTAATTTTAAATTGTCTGCCTGTGATATTAACTCCGCCGAAGATTGAAAAAGCGGCTGTTTCATTTAAAACAGCGTGCCTCTGAGAGCCTGTCCATGCTTGTTTTGAAAAGAAAGCTCCCTCAGACAGACCGCGCTTAATTATTTGCGGATAACAACTGTTAGTCCTTACAAGAGTTACTGTAAAATCCGCGTATGCAAGTGATATCCTTTCTGTTGATAATATTTCATAAGTTATTAAAAAGCCGGTTTCTATAAACTCTTCTATTCTGTTAACATCAATTCCATGCGTGCCGATCTGCGAAGGCGTAACGAACAGCAGGTTTCGCTTGCCGTCCTTTCCGGCGAGAAAAGCAGCGGTAAACAGAGCCAAAACAGACAGAAGAAAAACCGCAGCGCAAAATATGTTTAGTTTCGCGCAAGGAAAATTAATTTTCAAAAAAGTCCTCCGTGTTTTTTAGAGTCACAGTCAACCCCGCGCTAAGCGGTTTATCGCTTACAAGAACAACCGGCTCAAAAAAAGTTATACCACGGACTACCGCTGTATTTTGATGATCAGAATCCCCTATAAAAATATTTAAGCGTTCAAGATAATATTCCTGCCCCATTATACCGGAACGGCGTTTTATCTGGTATAAAAAATAACCGTCATTATCCTGATTGATTGCCCTGTTCGGGACAAGAGTAAAAGAAGCACCGCTTCCTTTCTCGAAAGTAATGTCAAATGTTTCGCCGTCTGAAACATCATCGGAAGTTATAGAGATGGTCACTGTTTTTCCGTTAGCTGAAGGCCTTACACGCCCGACTATTCCGCTAAGAGCGCCGTTAGAATTAACAAGCTGGCAGGTATCTCCAGGATTTACGAAATTATTATCAAGAGAAATATTACATTCCACTATAAATCCGCTTCCTACGCCGATTGTTACAAGGATCGCGTTTTCGTTAAAATATTTTCCTCTTTCCGCGTAAAGATCCAGAATAACCCCTGCGGATGGAGCCCTGATAACGCTGTTATTATAATAACCGCGCAGCGTTTCATCTGCGGTATCACGCGTCAGCCTGAGACTGGCCAAATCAATCTGTTTTAACCTGATTGAATGTTCAATATCATTTATATCCGATTCATATTTATATAAAAGCGCTTTAAGGTTATTTTCAGCGTTTACAAGATCGTTTCTGCTAAGCATACCGTAATTAAATGAAAGCTGCGCGTCAGCTAACACATTTTTTATTTTATTAATTTCCATTACAATAAGCCAGGAATCGGGCGGTATATTTTCCGCGGATGTTCCGCTTTCATAGGAAAGCGCTTCGCGTATGCTGTTCAGTCTTGAGGATTGAGATCGTATATCAGCTTCAAGTTTACTGATATTATTATCAATCTCAGAAAGACGTCTTTCCGCTGATGGAATATTAAAATCCATTTCAAAAAGAATCTGTCCTTCTGCAACTCTCTCTCCCTCACGGACATACACTCTGCCTGCGGCGCCGGAGAAGGCCGCGTAAATATTTTCATTCTCAGCCCGTTTCGCCGCGCCTGATGAAATTTCAAGCTTGTTCAATGTTCCTCTTGACGGTTTTGTTCCGGTCACCTGAGGCATATTATATGTGTAGATGGTCCTAGAAAAAAATAAAAGCAAAACGAGCAGTAAAAAAATAGCCGCTCCGGCTGTTTTCTTGTCAAGTTTCATATAACAAGTCCTTTTATTAAATTAATTATTTCACTCCTGATAATTCAATGCCTTTTTCAAGATCGCGCTGTCCTGACAGTAAAAACCAAATTGGCAGGAACATATATATACATGAAGCGGCGAAAATCAGCGCTGTCCTTCCGTCCGCAAGACGCGAAAGATAAACGGATAACGGTTCCAATCTGTAGTTATCAATAAAAATAATAGCCTGTTCAACAACATTCCAGTATTCAATAAAGGTAAGCATACAAACAGCGGCTATTGTGGATTTTAGCTGCGGAATTAATATGTAAAGAAAAATGTATACATTCCCCGCTCCGTCAATTTTCGCGGATTCAAAATAAGCTTCAGGAATTACCTTCATGCTCTGGCGCGCGAGAAACACGCTGAACGGAGAGAAAATTCCCGGGAGTATTATCGCAAGGTAACTTCTCTGTATTCCAAAGATGGAAGCGATTATATAATTAGGCACAAGCACCGCCTGAAGCGGCATTAACATTACAACAATGAAAACAAGGAAAAGTTTTTCTTTATGTTTGTATTTCCATATTGTAAAGCCGTAGGCGGTTAAAAGACCGAATATAAGTGCGCCTGCTGTAACAGGCAGAGTTATTTTAAGTGAATTAATAATCAATACAAGAAACGAAGGCTGATTTATCAATACATTCGCGTACTGGCTCAGAGTGGCAGGATTCGGTATAAGTACAAGTTTTTTAAACTTTTCAGTAATACCGTCAACAAGATCAAACGTCGTAATGTTAGACGAATAGTTAATGTATACAGCCTGCTCTGTCATAAAGGAACCCGCGATTGTAATAATCAAAGGATAAAGTATAATAACGCCGATAATTACAAGAAAAACTGTTAATAATACCGGATTCTTTTTTACGGCAGGGCTTTGCATTATGAAACCTTCCTTTCAAGACGAAGCAGAAACTGCGTAAACACAACCATTGCCAATACAAGAAGAGCGGTCGCCGACGTAAGGCGCGGATAATTAAGGGATGCGAACATATTATTCATAAAATGCTGTAATGTATAAATGCTTTCATGAGGATAGCTTCCGGTTATCAGAAAAATCTCCCTGAATATTTTAAAAGAATTTATGATAGACATGATAAGAGCGACTATGGTCACAGGCAAAAGGCACGGAAGCGTTATGTGCTTAAACACCTGAAACGGCCGCGCGTTATCTATCCACGCCGCTTCATAATAATCTTTGGGAATGTTAGAAAGACCGGCAAGAAAAAGTATCATATTAAAACCGATATTTTTCCAGAGAAAGATCAGAATCATGACAGGCAATGCCAGTATGGAATCAAGAAAATTAACCTTGGCGATTCCAAAACTGTTAAGAAGCCCGTTTAGCGCGCCGTCATAGGAAAAAAGCGTTTTCCAGAAAAAAACCATCGAACCTGAGGGAATTACAAGCGGAATTAAGAAAAACAGAGAAAACCAATCGCGTCCTTTTATAATTTTATTTACTAAAATCGCGGCGGCAAGGGATAAGAGCAAATTGAGCGGAACAGAAATACCGATAAACCTGATTGTATTCATTAATCCGCGAAGATAAGCCCTGTTCGCGAAGAGCGACGCGAAATTTGAAAACCCGGCAAAGGAGCCGTTAACAGGTTTATCCATAAACGCGTACACAAGCGAAAGGCCGAAGGGGAAAATAAAAAAGATACAAAAACCAAGCAACCCCGGCAGAATGAAAAAAAAACCGGAGCTGAAAAAGCCTGTTTTGCCTGATATTGAAAGCGATATCCCCTTGAGCCTGTTCATATCTATTCGCTAAGATAAAGGTCAGCCTTGTTCTGTAAAAGCCGCGCGACTTCATCCGCGCTCCGTGAGCCGTCAATATAAAACTGTATATCCTGCGCTACCATATCAGTGATATTCGTGTCACGCACAGAAAAACTATTAATCAAAGCGGAAAGGCTTTCCATTACTGTTAAATATTCCTGTAATGACTGTCTGCTTTGCTCATTTAAAGATACCGGCGCGCCCATTTGAGAGCCTGAAAATGTCATCTTTGATTTTTCTGCTCTTGCTTCATTATGAACGGGAAGTCCCATTACGTTAAGGTTTGTGGAAAGCTGCATTTCTTTTGAAAGAAGGAATTTTATAAATGCCCACGCGGTTTCTTTATTTTTAGATTGAGAGTTGATTCCAAACCCGTTATTAAACCTGTAAGGAACAGAACCGTCCGCGTTCGCCTGAATCCCTGCGACTTTATCATCGTCTTCAATTCCCATAACGCTTCCGCCTGAAAACATCATCACCATCCGGCCGGTACTGCGCATATACTGGGTAGCCAGAGCGAAGTTATTGTTAAGTTTAAAGAAGAACCTGTCTCTCGGCGCGTCAATCGCCTGGCGCATAACGCGGCCCGCCTCCTGCTGCCCTGTAACGGCGATTGGAATATACCCCTGCTGACCGTATCCACTGACAGAAGAAAGAAGAGCCGCGAAGCCGCCGTCTAAAAAGTTCGCGCGCCCTGTTTCCAGATTTATAAACTTCTCGTAATTTTCATTGAAAAGCTGATAAAACATACCGCTTAAACCTCTGTCAAAATCTGTTGTATTAAAGAGCTTAAAAGATCCGTCATAAAGAGGCGATCCTATCCTTAAAAGATCGCCTGTATTAAAAGATTTATCAGCGCCGAATAAAGATGCGGTACCCGCCGGAACCAAAGCAGAATCATACGCGAAATAATTAAAAGTATAATCCATAGGAATAAACCATAAACCGCCTGAATATTCAGACGCGTCAAAAATATTCTGTCTGTATTCATTCCTGTTAAAACCAGGATCAAGATTCATATAAGGTTCCAGATTTTCGAGGTTTCCGCTCTCTATAAATTTATGAAGCGGAATGATATCCATCGCGTATATATCCGCTCCCGCGCCGCTCATAAGATTAGTGTTAACCCTGTTTAGATAATCAGCTCTTGACTGCGGATCATTTTGCATCTGAACGCTCTGCATCTGCATATTGCCGCTTGAGCCTGTTCTGATTTCGGGCATCGCGGAAAAAGTCTCAATGTTTATTTTTGTTCCCGGATAAAGCTGTTCAAACGCGCGCGCAGCTTCTTCAAGATAATTTCTGTAGTTCATTGTATCATACGCGGAAATTGTAATTTCCCCTTCGATCTTTCTGTTAAAAAATTCTGAATCAGGACCTGATCCGCCTGATCTGCCTGATCCGCAGCCCGCGAAAATTATTAACGCGGTAAAAACAAATAAAACAAAATGTAATTTTTTCATTAATTATAGCCTCCGTATATATAAGGAAAATCATAATAAAAAATTACATTAGCTGAATAAACATTACCTATACATTAGCTGAAGTTTTTCTGTAGTTTATATAATTATAATAAAAACATTTATTCACTCAGATAAAGATCAGCTTTGCTTTGCAATATCCTTGTCGTTTCCTGCGCGTTTCTTACGCCGTCAAAGAAATTCTGCACTTCCTGCGTTATCATATCGTTTATGCTGGCGTCATGTATTACATAAGTATTTATTTGGCCGCAAAGGCTTTCAAGGGCAGCGATATAATTCTCCATTGCCTGTAACTGGCGGCCGTTTAGTTCTTCATCATTAATTCCAAGAAACATTCTAAAATCAAATTCAATTTTTTCATTTCTTGCTTCAATATTTACTGGAAGATTGTAAACATACATAGAAGTCTGCATTTCCTTTGATAAAAGGAATTTTATAAATGCCCAGGCTGTTTCCCTGTTTTTTGATGATGAGTTTATTCCAAAACCAAGATTATAAGAAAACGGAACTGTGCCGTCGGCATTTGCCTGAATACCGGCGATTTTATCATCATCTTCTATTACCTTGAGTAAACCGCCGCTGTAACCTGTATTCATCCATTGCGCTATATCACGGATAAACATATTAATAAGCATATAACTGTTATCCAATTTGAAAAAAACTCTTTCTGAAGGTGTATCCGACATTCTCTGCATTAACTCTTCGATATCCGCTCTTGATATTTCATTTTTTACGATATAACCCATATCCGAATAATGGTTAACGCTTTCCAGAAGCGAAGCGAATCCGCCGTCTATAAAATTCGCGCGACCTGTTTCTAAATTTACAAAAGACCTGTATTTCTCATTAAAAAGCTGAGGAAACATGCCGCCTCTTCCCCCTGTTAAATTAAAAAGCTTGCTGCTTCCGTCAAAAAGGGGAACGCCAAAATTAACAAGTTCTTGCGCGCTTAAGGCCTTATCAGCGCCGAAACTGCCTGCGTTATGCGAAGGAATCAAAGCTGAATCATACTTATAATAGTTAAACCAGTAATTTAACGGCATAAACCAGATACCGCCTTTATAACGCAATGCTTCTATAATATTCTGACTATAATCAATTTTATTAAATCCGGGATCGAGTGTCATATAATGATCAAGATTTTCCAGAGAGCCTGAATTAATTAATTTGTTCAAGGGAAGGATATCCATCGCGTAAATGTCAGCGCCTTCACCGCTCATGATTCTTGTGTTCACCCGGTTTATATAATCGGTTTTTTCCTGCGGGCTGCTGTTGTTTTCTACAACAGATACAAACATGCCGTCCACTTCCATTGTCTTTATTTCCGGCATCGCGGAAAAAGTTTCTATATTGACTTTAGCGCCGGGATATATTTCTTCAAACAGACGCGCCGCTTCCTCAAGAAAATTTTTATAGAGCATTGAATCATAAACAGAGACTGTTATTTCTCCATCTATTTTATTATTAAAAAAATCAGGGCCGGTAATGGAATTACCTGATCCCTTTGAACCGGCGCAACCTGTAATAATAAATAATACAGCTATAAAAGAAAAATAAAACAAAAACTTTTTCATATCTTTTCTCCTTGAGCTTAAAAAAGCTTAAGAAAATTATAAAATTATCAGCCTGAATATTTTCTATATTTTATCTGTAGTTTGTCTGTATTTATAAAAGCGGCAGTTCTATCCAGAAGAGTACCGCGGGCAGCTTCGACGCTGGCGCTTCTAACGCTGTTTCCCGCAGTACGCTTTCTTCTGTATTTTCCAAAGCAAACTTCAGGTTCATCCTGTCAAGGGCCTTTTTTACAATCGCAAGCCCAAGGCCGCTTTGACCGCTTGGAGTGCGGGCCGCGTCCTGTCTGTAGAACGGCTCAAAAAGACGTGTTAATATATCGAAAGGAATGTGCGCGCCTGTATTGATAATACAAAGGCGTTCCCTCTGCGTTTTTTTGCATTTTTCTGTTCTGATAATAATTTCTTCGTTTTCTTTTGTGTTTTGCACGGCATTCGCGATTATATTGGAAAAAACCTTGCGTAATAAAATTTTATCGGCGCTTACGTCAATATCGGGAAACTCTCCCCTTATTAAAACATTTTTGTTTTCAGCTAATGGGCGGTATTCATTTAAAACAGAATTGCCAAGGCTTTCAAGGTTTATTTTTTCCTGAGTTAATTCTGTATCGTAATCCGATAATTTCACGATATCAAGAATTTCCGACACAAGACGGCCCTGTGTATCAAGAGTATTAAGACATTCATGGAGGTATTTGGGATGGTTCTTATAATCGCCTACTCCCGCCATCATTCCTTCAACCAGCGCCCTTGCTGAGGCAATCGGCGTTTTTAACTCATGAGAAGCCGCGGCGAAAAAGAGGCGCTGGTTTTCTTCCAGAATTCTTCTTCGTACAATTTCATCCTCAAGCGGCTTTGTTATCCGCTTTGCGAAAACCACAGCGCCAAGAACCGCGATAACAAGCATAACAGCAAGAGCAAGCATTATCCTTCTAGTCAGGTCTGAATAATCAATGCCTTCCGAAATATAATTATAACCGATTAATCTATACTGATTCGACTGCGTTCCTTCAATATCCCTGAATGAACCTGAAAATCTTATATTAATACTTTCCAGTTTATCTTCGTCAAAGGAACCTGTAATGTTATGTGTAGAAAATAAAATATTATCATCAAACTCCTGAATTAAAAATCTGAATGACTTATTATCATCCGCAAAGCGTTCTGCGGCAATAATTATATCTTCCCTGTCTGTTGTTACAGATTGAATTGTGGTAATTATGGGCTGAAATGAAGTGGTTAATCTGCGGTTCTGTTCCGCGCGGTAAAATGAAATAAATTCCCTTGAAAATAAAAATACAGCCGCTGTGCAAATTAACAAAACAAGAAGCATTGTATACGCGAATATTTTAGGAAAAACGCCGGTTTTTTTCAAAAGAGTTTTCTTGTTCCTCTTCTGATCTCCGCCTGATTTTTTCTTTTTCATTTTGAACACGCTGTCTCGCAGCATAAAGAAGCCTCCAGCTGATATCCGACACCGCGGATAGTTTTAATAATATTTTCAGGCATCTTCGCTCTTAGATTTTTTATATGAGTGTGAACTGTGCCTTCGCTTGAATAGTAATCATAACCCCATATCTTTGTAAGAAGCGTATCATGTGATACTACTTTGCTCTCGTTGTTCGCAAGAAGACACAGTATCTCAAACTCGCGTAAGGTTAACTGAAGCTCTTCCTCTTTCCAGAACGCTTTAAAAGTTTCCCTGTTTAAGCGCAAATCGCCGGTTTTTATTTCATTAACAAGAGTGCCGCATCTTCTTAAAAGCGCTTCAACCCTTTTTAAAAGAACCTGCATTGAAAAAGGTTTTGCGACAAAGTCGTCCGCAAGATTGTCAAACGCCTTAAGCTGCTCCCTGTCTCCTGAGAGAGCTGTTATCATTATTACAGGAACATCGCTTGCCTTTCTGAATTCCTTAAGAATTTCCTGTCCGTTCATTCCCGGAAGCATTATATCAAGGATAACCAGATTAAATTTTTTATCGAATAACCGCTCGCATGCGATTCTGCCGTCGGTGCAAAGCTCAACAAAATAACCCGCGTCCACAAGAAATGCTTTAATCGCGTTCCCGATGTGAGTATCATCCTCAGCCGCGAGTATATTAATGTCCATTATAAAAATATAACATAGTTTTCTGTAGATTGCCTGAAGCTGATGTTTCCCGAAAAACTCTGTTAATTACAAACCCCAAGAAGCTCAAGATGTTTTCCGATATGTTTTACAAGAGCCACCCTGTATTCGCTTTCATTTTCTTCCCAAAGTTTGTAAAGCCGGTCTTTGAAAACAAATGAACCGTCATCGTTTTTTTTGCTCAAAATAAGACCGTAAGTAATATGGATAACCTGACGCGCGTCGTTATTTTCAAAAAGGGAAGGAAGATCGCTGTCTTTAATGGTTAAAAGATCAGGGATTTTTGAAAGATCTGTTGTTACGTGATAATATTTTTTAGCTTCATCGAACGCGACAAGGGCGTATTTGTGAACTTCGCGGTATAGCGCCGGATCAATTTTCGCGGTTACGCGCATTGCTTCAAGCCAGTTGGTGCCCGCTGTTTTTACATGGAACTGCCCTCTTGTTTCGCGTCCTATAAACGGAAACACGCTGAATTTATCCGAGCCTGAATGGATACTGAGTTTATATCCCATGTGACGCGCAATAGCCGCGTGAACCTTTATCTCTTTTTCAAATTGCGCGATATCCCCTATGTAGTCAATTCCCTTTTGAAACTCACCGCAAAAACGCGGCGCAATTGTCGCGAAACAGACGCCTGAGTCCCTTAGCTCGCTCGCTGTAAAAAAGTGCTGTAAGGGCGTTGTTACAGAAACCGTCTCATCGATAGATATTTCAAGATCAGCCTCATATTTGCCGTCCGCGAAAAATTGTTTATAAATACCCGCCGCGAAAACAACCGCGCCTGAGTAGATTGCGATACATTCCTTTAATTCATTCTCTGTAAAAGATAAAGTTATACCTTCGATATTGAATGTTTTATTCAAATATTTTTCTTTATAATTGTCTGAAAGCGGCGCGAGGTCAGAAGGCGTAATATTATTTTTAATATGTTCGGAGCAGTCAAGAGTTATCATTGTAAAACCAAGGGAGAGAGCGTACTTTACATCATCCGCGGTTTTTAAATGATCTCCGTCAGCGCCGAAGCCTTTCTTGTATCCTTCGCGAAAAACAGCGAAAGTCGCCGCGTCAAGAACATCTTCGTAGGTGCGGTTCGTAAGATTTAATTCGCGGATTGACTGCTGCGCGAAAACCGGAAACACACTGTTCTTTTCAAACAGATCAATATGTCCGGGCGTCGCTATTCCCAGCCTGTCTCCAAGCCCAAAACTTACAGGTTTTCGAAGACCGCGTACAGGAGCTGTCCAGGGAAAGAGCTTTCGCAAAACACACGCGTTCTCATGAGTCATCTGCGCGCGAAATATTTTATTTGAATCATTTGCGCCGATTTCTTCCGCGGCAAAGCCAAGCGAATCCTTTCCTGTAATAACAATAAATGTTTTACCGTTTTCATTAGCCGCAAATATTTCCGCCGAGTTTATTTTATTTATTGATTTCTCATATATATCAAATCCTGAATACTGCATACATTCTTATTATCATTCCTTGCTTATTTTGACAATAGGGTTTAAGGTGATATTTATGAACAAGAACAAATTGAAAATCTGTTACATTGGCGGCGGCTCGCGGAACTGGGCGTGGGTATTAATGCAGGATCTCGCGTTTGAAAAAGAAATCAGCGGAGTTATCGAATTATACGATATTAAAATTGATGACGCGAAAACAAATGAGATCATCGGAAATAAACTTATGGAAAAACACAATGAAGGCCGCTGGAAATTCCACGCTAATCCTTCGCTTTCCGGCGCGTTGAAAGAAAGCGATTTTGTAATTATCTCGATACTGCCGGGTGATTTTGAAGAAATGGCAATTGATGTTCACGCACCGGAAAAATACGGAATATATCAATCTGTAGGAGACACAGCCGGAGCCGGCGGCCTAAACCGCGCCATACGGACAATACCGCAGTTTATTCAAATCGCCAAAGATATTGAAAAATACTCGCCTGACGCATGGGTAATAAACTATACAAACCCGATGAGTATTTGCACCAAAACCCTATATAAACAATTTCCCGGTATTAAAGCGTTCGGCTGCTGTCATGAAGTATTCAACACTCAAAAACTCCTTGCGTCCATAACGGAAGAATCAGGCTTTGCTCCCGCGGGAAGCATCAAACGGGATGAAATAAAAGTAAACGTTTTAGGCATAAATCACTTTACATGGATGGATAAGGCCGTATGGAAAGATATCGATATTTTTCCTTTATATAAAAAATTTACTGATAAATACGGTGACGCCGGATTTAAACAACCGCCTCCTTCTGACGCCGGCGCGGATTATCTTGAAAGATTCAAATTTTTTAACTCAACAGAGAAAGTCAAAATGGATCTTTTCCGCCGTTACGGTTTAATCGCCGCAGCAGGCGACAGGCATCTTGCGGAGTTCTGCCCTCACTCATGGTATCTTGCGTCCCCCGAAACAGCCGAAAGCTGGGGCTTTGCATTAACGCCTGTTTCATGGCGCATAAAAGATCGTGAAAAGCTAAAACAAAAAGCATTAGCTTACCGTGACGGTTCTCTGGAGCTTACTCCTGTTCAATCAGGCGAAGAAGGATTAAAAATCATTAAAGCGCTTA
>Ga0209755_10000331_pt1 | contig 90124 bp, 74 predicted proteins | sample TergutCo191P1_FD_187301 | JGI IMG/M metagenome (GOLD analysis project Ga0209755, IMG submission 187301) | Cornitermes sp. P1 segment gut microbial communities from Petit-Saut dam, French Guiana - Co191P1 (SPAdes) (version 2) | ecosystem: Host-associated > Arthropoda: Insects > Digestive system... | reverse complement strand
TTACCAGTTCTACAGGACGGTTTAAGTCTCCGGTAAAACTGCTCGGGTTAGTTCCCATTATTTCAATATATTCTCTCTGCCTTACTTCAAATTTTCCCATATAAAAAGAGCTTACTGTTACCTGATGTTGTATTTCATCATAGTTCCTTGCAATTTGGCTTGCGGGACTTCCCATTGTAAATGTGCCGCCTTGAATGCGTACCATATTAGCAGGAACGGGAGCGGGCTGCGGTGTTGGGTTTGGCGCAGGTGATGGATTTGGAGAAGGATTTGGTGACGGGTGATTGCCAAGATAGATTGACGCTGATCCGCTTGCTCTTAATGATAACTCCGGGTGCTGTCTTCCGCTTGTAACTTTAATCACGTTATCCATGGTTCTATCAAAAATATCAAAGACGCTTAAGCTTTGATCCCTTAAATTGATTAACAAGTGGCTTGTAAAAAGACCGTTTCGCCCTGTGCCGTCTGACGCTGTTTGTCCCGCTCCTGCTGCGTACATTACGATTGAACCGCTCGGAGTGCGGCTTACTACGTTAAGACCTCTGCTTCCCGACCTTGCCCAGCCGAACGGATTGTCGCGGCAGGCGTCAAGGACTATCATGTTAAGTTCATTTCCGGCTTCGCCTAAGCTGTCTAAAACAAACTGAAGCGAAACCGCTCTTTCTCTCAATTGCGTTTCGCTTCGAATATTGTCAGCCGCAACAGGGATAAGATAATTTTCTCCGCTTGACTGCACGCCGTGACCTGAGTAAAATACAAAGCCGTAGGAGTTACGCGAACCGCCGAGACGGCGTTTAAGATCTAATACGGCATTTTCCATTTGTTCAAGACTGCCGTTTAACACTTTTTCAACGGTAAAACCAAGAGCGCGAAGTGCTGATTCCATGTCATTGGCATCGTTAACCGGATTGTTAAGCCGCGAAATGCCTGTGTAATTGGAATTGCCGATAACGAGAGCGAATTTCTGCGGAGCGGATTGATTCTGCTGGGCGAAGAGAGCTGCGGCGGTCGTCAATATTAAAAGAAAAAATAATACTTTCTTCATGAAATATTCTTACTATGGTGAATATATCGTAAATTAATGAAAATATCAATAATAAACCGGCAACTTAACAGAAAAATCACTTTAATGGGCATACCCGGATTCGAACCAGGGACATCTTGCGTGTAAAGCAAGCGCTCTAACCAGCTGAGCTATACGCCCGAAAGCGGCTGATGGGAGTCGAACCCACGTCTCCAGCTTGGAAGGCTGGGGTAATAGCCGTTATACGACAGCCGCCTGTATATTGATACTTGCAAAAAAGGCAAGAAAAGTCAAGTACCCTGTTGTTTGTCCATGTCGACCACAAACGCCAGCGCCTTGGCTGCCGCTTCCCAGCACCAAGCGGGAATAAAATCTCCAGGTTTTGCGCTGGTGTCCAGAAGAGACGCAAGGGCTGCGTCTTCAACAACAGAGACGCCTGCCTCTTCCGCGATTGCGATTATTTTTTCGGCTTCCCTGCCTCTTCCGGAAGCGATTAATTTCGGTGCGTACTCGCCTGATTTGTAACCAAGAGCGGACGCGAGTTTTTTCTTTGCCATCTCACACCGCCTCATCAATTGAAGGAAGATTCTCTCCGTAACCGCCTTCAAACGGAAACGATTCTCCGCATATCCGCAAATTAACGCGCTCAACCGGAACATTAAAAACTCCGGCCGCTTCCGTCCTATACTTAAGCTGATCTCTTGCCGACATTTCCTTCCAAACACAAATAGAAACTTTACTTAACTTTTCACCTGAAAATTCCAAAACAAAAACTTCTCTCTTCTCACCCCTAACTCCCAATTCTTCACTCCTAACTCCACACTCCTCACTCGTCACTCCTATTTCCTCACTTGTAACTGCCGAAGCAACATCAAGCGCCATAAAAACAACATGATTGGAACAATTTTCTGAGTGCTGCGAACCTGCAGTTCGATGCGTCTCCGTGTGAGCCTCTTCCAGTAAAATTCTCATCGAGACGAAATAATCTCTGCCGCCTTCTGTAAAATCAAAGGGAAGCACAATCCAGCGCTGACCGTTTTTTCCCGGCAGCTTGTTTAAAATATCCAGGAGCATATCATTTTGCGCATATTCATTCGCCGTCTTTTTTACAAATTCAGAAGTGATGTTACCTGCTTTTGTTAATTCTTTTTCGTCATGCTCATTTTTTTCTCTATCCCGCCGCCTGCGCTGACGGCCGTCATTTTGACGCCGCGAATCGGGATCGACTGCTTCCGCGTATGATTCAAGCGCCTTTGACTGAAGCTCAACGCCTTTACTTTCCGCGGCCGCTGCCGCGAGAGAAAGCGCTTCGCGTCCTCTTGCGGCAGCAAGAGATCCTGCGGCGGAAAAAGATTTCGCATCGGTGAAAGTTTTTAAAACCGCTGACTGCTCTCCTTTCACGTCCGCAGCTGCGGCGTTTGCATTCTGCGAAGGCTGCGGCAAAGGCGGCGAAAGCGCATGACGGCGAATGTCAGCTAACACCTGAGGCTTTAGGGAAAGAGAAAAAAATCGCGCGAATGAAATTATTGAAGAAGAAAGTTTATCATTTGGAAGACCGGATGCCGCGGTTAAGGAAGACGCGGCGCGTGGAATTGCTGACGGCGAGGATGAAGTTGTTTTAACAGGCTGCTTTGTCGTCTGCGGTTTCGATACAGATGCGTCTTGGGTTCTTGAATCAATCTTCCCTATCATTTTATTAAACTGGCTTTTTCTAATATTATATCCATGATTTGCTGCGGATCGAGATTGTCAGTATCAATAATTAAATCGGCAAAACTGTAATCGTCGGTGTCAATATTATATATGTGCAGATAGCGACCGTGATCCTGCCTGTCGCGTTCAGCGGTAAAAGCCGCAACTTCGTCAAGATTGCCGCCTTCCCTGTTTACGATACGCTGCGCGCGCGTCTTCGCCGTTGCGTCAAGGTAGATTTTTAGATCGGCGTCTTTCAGCATCCAGATCGCGAGGCGCGATCCGAGAACGCAGCCGCCTTCGCCCTCATGAGCGAGACGAACCTGCCGGGTATCGATCTCTTTGTCAATGGAATCATCATTTTGTGCGAGGTTTAACATTTCTTTTAAATCAAGGCCTCGTTCTTCGGCGAGCGTACGAAACGTAAAATTAATAAAACGTAAATTAAGATTTTCTGCAATCATTTTGCTGATTGTGGTATTGCCGCAGCCGCTTCTTCCGGAAATAGCAATCTTAATATTTTTTTTCATCAACTCTCTCCTTCAGGAGTTATTCAATATTTCGCAATTGCTCTCTGATGTTTTCCAGAGTTTCTTTCATTTTAACAACTTCGTTTGTAACTTCTATTATAGCACTTTTTGAACCAATTGTGTTTATTTCGCGGTTAATTTCCTGACACAGAAAATCAAGTTTTTTACCGGGGCGCTGATTATTTTTTGTTTCTTTTCGAAACTCTGCAAGGTGCGATGACAGACGCGAAATTTCTTCCGAGATTGTATACTTTAATAAAAGCGAAGCGGCTTCCGAAAGGGTTTTATTTTCGTCAATCTGGCTGCCTAATATTTCTGCAAACCGCATTTTTATATTGTCTTTTAATGTTTGTTCAATCACAGGAATAAAAGAAGAAATTGTTTTTAACGATGATTCAATCGTATCAAGATGGGAGAGTATATCGTCTTCCGTGTGCCTGCCCTCTCTTTCGCGTTCCTGACAAAAAGACTGAAGCGCTTCATCCAGCAGCCCTTCGATTTCCTGCCAGTAACGCTCTTCATCGCGGGTTTTTTCAATTTCCAGAACGCTGTCCATTTGCAAAAGAGCCTGAAGGCCCGGCTTTTCTTTAATGCCGAGCGTTTTCGCCATATCATTCATGGCGTCAAAATACGCTTTCACCGCGTTTTTATTTATGTTGACGCATACAGGTGTATTATGTTCGCGGACACGGATAGAGATTTCAACTTTTCCTCTTCCGCAGCACGGAGCAATCTTTTCTTTTATTTTAACTTCCAGCATGGAAAGAAACGGCGGAAGATTAACATTCATTTCCAGATAACGGTTGTTATAACTTTTAATTTCAAGCGATATAGAAAACTCATGTCCTGTCTTTTCACGGTACGCGTAACCTGTCATGCTAACCATTTTTCACCTCTTTAAAATGCTTAAAAAGTTTTACGCCGAGCGGCCAGTTATTCCCCGCGCCGAGAGTTACAAAAATGTCTCCCGGCCTTAACATTTCACGTAACGGATAAAAGGCGTTCTCCGTTTCGTCAATATAATATGTCTCGCCTTTTCCCGCTTCGGCGCGGGCCGCGGAGGTTTTTTCATAAAGCGTTATTCCGTTTACGCCGCCATTATAATTTTCCCTTGCGGACGCGTAAATTTTATGAAAAAAAACAATATCTGCGTCATTAAAGCACTGTGAAAATTCTTTTAACAGTGCTGATGTCCGCGTATATGTGTGCGACATGAAACTTACAACCAGGCGGCGCGAAGGGTAAAAACTTTTTATCCCTTCAAGGGTAGTTTTAATCGCGGTAGGATGATGGCCGTAATCATCCATAAAAAGGATGCCGCCTTCTTCGCCGATTACTTCGCTTCGCCTTTTTGTGCTTTCAAATTTAACAAGCGCGTTTTTAATGGATTGAATTTGCTTTTCGCTTAAAGCGGGAGAAGACGCTCCGTTCTCATTTTTTGCCAAAGAGACCGTAAGAGCCAAACCTGCGGCGGCATTCAGCGCTTCGTGTCTGCCGGGAATATGCATTTCAAAATCGCCGTCGATTCCTGCGAGAGAAAAAACCGCTTTTTTACCGTCAACTGTATACGATTTTATTTTAAAATCGCCTTCCGCCGAAAAACCATAAGGAATAAATTCTATTCCGTTATTATCATTTTTAATTATTTGCGAAACTTCAACCGCTCCCGGATCATCAGCGCAGTAGATTAGCTGCCCTCCTTTGGGAAGCAGACGGCAGTATCTTACAAACGCGTCGCGGATCGATTCATAGGTTGGGAAATAATCCTGATGATCGCTTTCTACAGCGGTAAGAATTATCCGCTTTGGATTGAACGATAAAAAGTGTTCGCGGTACTCGCAGGTTTCCGCGATAAAATATTTGTCTCCAAGACTGAGCGTCGACCTGCCGTTAAAATCTATAACCGCGCTTCCAACAAGAATTTGAGCAGGCAGCTGCGCCGCTCTCATTAATACGCCGCAAATCGCCGTCGTTGTTGTTTTTCCATGAACTCCGCAGACGCCTGTCGAATCAAACTTTGCAGACCACGCGCCAAGCGCGTCAGTATATTTAAACATGGGAATTTTTAATTCTTGAGCGCGCGCCATTTCCGGATTTGAATCGGCGCTGTACGCGGCGGAATAAACAATAAAGTCGATATTTTTATTAATATGCTCCGCGTTAAAATCTTCATAGTAAGGAATTTTTAATTCTTTAAGGATTGCATCCGTATAAAAAACTTCCGGTATATCGCTGCCTGAACACTTTAAACCGCTGTTGTGCATAAGCTCGGCAAGAGCGCAAACGCCTGTACCTTTAATGCCAATGAAATATACGCGCGCATTTGGTTTGAAAAGCATTTCTGTGTCCATACTTAATTTTACTATAAATTTACGAATTTACAAGGCGTGTATAAAAAATCACTTTAATTGTTCAATCCTGCATTCTTTTTTCTCCCTGCTTGCAGGATCGGTAAAAAATAAAGCATGTGAACGAAGCGCAAGCAAAGCTTCAGGCTGTACATCTGCACTGTTATACAGCGGATCATTTAAAATCGGAAACCCTGTCCAGCAAAGATGGCAGCGTATCTGATGCCTGAATCCGCGTTTTATCCGCACTGTAAAAACATTGTCATTTTTTTCGATTATTTCGGTTCTGTAAAAACCGCCTTTGTCTTTGGCGATTTCTTTGTGTTTTTTCTCATCGTCAATCACAGGACGAACTTGTTTTCTACCGGGACCAAAGGGGCGAAAGTAGGATTCTATTACAGAAGGATTATTAACAGAAGAATTCACACGGAGACATGGAGACACAGAGCTGTTGTCCGGAAAACCTTCTAGGGAGTGAGGAGTGAGGAGTGAGGGGTGAGGACTACAGATCGCGGAGTACTCTTTGATGAACTCACCGTTATCTTGCAGGTCTTTAAAAAAGAAAAAACTCTTTTCGTTCTTTGCGAACAAAACTAAACCATGCGTCTCATAATCCAAACGATGCATTAACCTAATCTCTTTATTAAAGTAATTATTTTGATAATGCCACTCCAAAATCGTTAATTCTTCCTCCGTGTCTCCGTGTCTCAGTGTGAGATCTTCTCGTTCAGGAACACTGTGCATTTTTGCCGGTTTGAATACAACGGCGTAATCTTCTGTCTCTTCTACAATGTAGGGGTTATCCATTTGCGTTCATCCTGTCCAGTTTTTTTATAACGGCGTTAAATCTTTCAGGTACAGGCGATGAAAAATTACGTTCTTCATTTTCACCAGGCAGCATAATTGTTAAACTTTTTGAGTGCAGCATCAGGCTTGCGTCCGGGAACAATTTGTCCGCGCTGCCGTAAACCGGGTCTCCAAGAATTGGACTGCCGAGATAACGCAAATGAACGCGAAGCTGATGTGTCCGGCCTGTGCGCGGACGGAGCAGCAAAAGCGAGTAAGAAACGCCGTTAAAAGCGCGCCAGCTTTTTATCACCTTGTAAAATGTTACGGCGTTTCTTCCGGCTGCGCAAACGGCGAAACGCTTTCGATTCTTTGGATCGCGGGCAATAAATGTTTCAATTCTGCCTTTTATTTCTTTCGGCGCGCCTTGAACAACCGCGATATATTTTTTTTGAACCTTACGCGTCTTAAACTGTTCTGCCAAAAACGCGAGTGTTTCGTCATCGTAAGCCGCGATGATTATCCCCGATGTATCCTTATCAATGCGATGAACAATTCCGGGACGCTGCGTACAGGGAATTTCTCCGCGTAAGATATTTTCATCATCGCCGCCGTTTTTTTTATATTTTCTAAAGAAAAGCGCGTTTGCAAGAGTTCCCTGCCTGTTCCCCGCTCCGGGATGGACTACCATGTTCTGCGCTTTGTTCACAACAATGCAGTTTGCGTCTTCATAAATTACATCAAGCGGTAAATCTTCAGGTATTATATTGACAGGAGAACTTTCTTCCCAAACCAGTTCAAGGCAGTCTCCCTGTTTAACAAGCCTTGAAAGTTTTACATCCTTTCCGTTTATTTTTGCCTTCATGTTTTTTGCTTTAATCTGAGAGCGGGAAAGCAGATTTAATATTTCCGGCACATACCGGTCCAGTCTGAGCGGAAGAGAAACATTTTCTTCAACGATATGGGAAAAACAGGGCATTATTCCGCTCGCTGCAGCTGCGCTTCTTCTTCAGACGCGTTCGTTTCCTGTTCAGGCGAAGTTCTTTCGATAGTGACAGAACCCTGCGGCCGGCTTTCCAGTCTGCGGCGCTCGCCCGATTGTTTTACCTTTACAATTACCAGATCGATCAGCGCCACAAATGCCGATATTCCCGCGGCAATTAAAATTGTCCTGAAGTATTCATTGTCGGTCATTTCAACCGCGCCGGCTGATTTCGCAGGCCATGGCGCATAACGCCTTCCCTCTTCGCTCATATCAAAACCGTTCGCATTGCCCCAGCGTATTAAATCCGTAACAGTCAGGGCGATAAACATGGAAAACGGGAATGTTCCGAAAGCGATTATATCAAAACGGCGCAGATCCCTTACCCACTGGGGATATCCGGAAAGATCCAAACCAACTGTTGTCGGTTCGGTAGTGCTGAGTCTTTGCGCAGGAAACTGCGTTAAACTTTGCGCTTTTAATTCAAAAATCGGAATAAACAAAAGAGAAAATAAAAATATAATAAAAACAATTTTCTTCATTATCGCTTTAATTAATCCTTAAAAATCGCGCTTCCAATTCTAAGCATGGTCGATCCTTCTTCTATTGCAATTTCAAAATCATTTGACATTCCCATGCTCAGGCAAGTCCAGTCTTCTTCGGGAAAGCGCTTTTCAAGTTCCTTCTGCGCTCCCGTAAGCCGCCTGAAAGAAGAACGAATTAATTCCGTATCATTAGTAAACGGCGCCATCGTCATAAGCCCCGCAAGCTTTAATTTTTTGCAGCTTATTGCAAGTTCCGCAGCCTTAAAAAGAGCGTCCGTGTTTTTAAAGCCGCTCTTTGTTTCTTCTCCCGTGTGCAGCTCAAGTAAAATCTTAAGAGGAGGCCGCTGAAGCGATTGCTTATCAAGTTCCGCAATAAGTTCTTCCCTGTCTGCCGATTGAATACAATCAAAAAAACCAGCCGCCTGTTTTGCCTTGTTCCGCTGAAGAGAGCCGATAAAATGAAGCTGCGCGCACTGTTCCGGCTGCGTCCTACGAGCCCACTTTTCAAATTTATCAGCGGCTTCTTTTACCCTGCTTTCTCCGAAGCAGCGCAATCCCGCGCTGAAAGCTTCTTCGATCTTTTCGATAGGCACAAATTTTGATACGCCCATCAGGGTAATTTCACTTCGCTTTCTGCCTGTTTTATCGCAAATCTTTTGAATCCGCTCTTCTACAACGGCTATGTTCCGGGCGATTAACATTTCTGTTTCTATATTCGCATATTATCTATGGATTTTGCAAGAGATAAAAACTCGTTTAGCTCCAGATTCTCTGCCCGCTCGTTTTCCTTAACGGCGTTTTCACGTAAAAAACCTGCGCACAGCTCCTGCGAAGATTTACCAAAGCGGGATGAAAGAAATGTTAACAGATTATTTTTAATTGTTTTGCGCCTTGACGCAAAGAGAGCGCGCACCAGCGGATAAAAAACTTCAGGATATTCCGCGTGATTGCCGCTGTCCGCAAAGCGATTCTCAAGAAGAACACCCATGCTTTCAACATTCGGCTGCGGAAAAAAAGATTCCCGCCTAATCGTCATTAACGGTTTAATTTTATACGCCGACGCGCACAACACAGAAAACGAAGAATAATCTTTTGTTCCGGCTGACGCTGACATGCGAAGCGCCGTTTCTTTTTGGACAGTTACAACCATGCGGGTAAATATTCTGCCCTTTTCGATAAAGTCCGCTAACAGAGCTGCCGCAATATTATAAGGAAGATTTCCCAAAAGAAAAGGAGCGCTTTCCCGGCCCTGCCATGTCTTCATCACGTCACCTTCGACAAGTTCAAAATTATTATTGCCTGAAAATATTTTTTTTAATACGCGGATAAAACCTTTGTCAACTTCAAACGCTTTTACATTTAAATTTTTTTCCAGAAGCAGCGCCGTCATTGCGCCAAGCCCGGGGCCGATTTCCCAAACACCGCTGCCCGAAGGCGCAGCCAACGCTTCAATTAAATCGTTTCTAACCTGCGGATTAATTAAAAAGTTCTGCCCGAATTTTTTTTGCATTCCAAGCCCTTCCTGTGCCAGAAAAGCGCGCAAAGCTGATGTTGAATTGTAATTAATCATAAAAACGGCCTGAGCTTCAGCAGTTCGCTGCGGCGTCTGCGTTTAAAAAATACAATGAATACCAGCAATAAAACAGAAAGCGCAAGAATCAAAAACGGATCGGCGGAAATTCCCGGCACATTGGCGGCAATGGAAGCAGTTACTTCCATCATTTTGAACAAGACAGCAAGCGGCAAGTTAAGAATAAATGAGAGCGAAATAAAATCAAGGACAAGATAAATTATCGATCCAATCATGAACGCTGTTGTGAGAGGGACAATCGCAAGCCCTGCGATAATTCCAACAGGCGCGATTATTCCAAAAGTAAAACTGCATACTCCCGCCGTCGCAAGAAAAGCGCCCGTGGAAAGTGAAAGCGGCTGTAAAAGAAAATCGGGAATTTTACCCGCAAGCAGCGACGCAACAGCTTTGCCGATAATTAAAATTCCAAGCAGCGCCAAATACGAAAGAATAAATGAAAGAGTGTTTCCGGCTGCCGGAGTAATCAGTAATTGTAAAATAAAAGAAAGAGATAAAATCGAAACAGCTTTTCTTGGAAGAGCGCCAAGGAGCGCAAGCGTTCCCAGCACATACATTAAGGCTGAACGGTTAAGGCTCGGCATTGGGCCGACAAGAAGGCAGTAAAGTATTATCAAACACATGCCGGTAACCGCCGACGCTTTCAGACCAAGCGGTTTTTTTAACAGAAAAGCTATTAACGCCGCGATAATCGCGAGATGCATTCCGGAAAGCGCGAGAATATACGACAGCCCGGCTTCTCTGTACAAGGAAATAAAATCGGCATCCATGTTATCTCTAACGCCTAAAAGAAGAGCAAGCGAAAGCGCACCCCACGGTTCATCGCTAAAATGACTGATTAAGCCTGTCCTGATGCCTGTGCGCATTCTTTCCATCGCAGGCGCGTTTTTAACAATGTGTAAAGATTTTGCGCTGAATGTTTTGCCTCGATCCGAAGAACGAAAAACTCCCTCCGCAAAAACCACAGCACCGCGTCCGAAATTTTTTAAACTATCCGCGCTCTCCTTCGGAAAGAAAACCGTAATATCACCGCTTGCACTAACCTTTAATTTTTTAACCGCGCCGAAAGTTTCCGCGCATGACGCCCGAAGAGACAGTGAAGCCATTACGCTCCCGCTAGAAATAACTCTTGGATCCTCAAGCAGAACGCCTTCGATGGCAGTTACTTTTTCTTCCGGCATGCCGAAGTTGATATCATTACGTCCTGCGTCCGCTGCGCATACTCCAAAAAAAAGTCCAATCAATAAAGCGGTTGAACAGATAAAAGCAAAGTGCAGCGGACGTGACTGCCTGTTCAATGACGATAATACCTGAAATAAACCAAACGCTAAAAATAAAACTGTTAATGTGATAATCATTACAGGAAATGACGCATAATATAAAAAATAAAAACCCGCGGCCGCTCCCAAAGCGGCGCATTGAACAGGAGGAAAAGAAAAACGAAAAAGGGAGAGCGCTACCATTTAAGGCGATCAACAGCCTCCCTTGCTGCGATTTGAATGTCTTCGAGATACAATAAATTTCTTACCTGGATTAAATGTTCAAAAACGGCGTGATAGCCGATATTTCCGAGAGCCTGAACTATTGCGAGCGTAATTTCCGGATCATAAAAGCCTGTGCTTTCCATTCTTACATTGATAAGCCCAAGCTGCAAACCAAGCACTAAGGCCGCGTCAGGATTTCCAACCGCGCCGAGACAGGTGATTGCTTCGATTAAACGTTCTTTTGGAACAATCTCACGCTGATAGTCGGACTGCACGCGGTAATAATGCCTTATAGCCAGCGAATTGGCGCGCGTCCATCTGAGAGATGTAAGAGTTAAAACTGCGGAATAACGCAGCGCGGACAAATAAAGATCGTCATCCGAATTGGCAAGAGATCTTTCAAGCGCACGTTCGGCAATCTGGCCGCGCTGAGGAATAGTCATGCGTTCGCTTCTGACGCCTGCCCTGAAAGCGGCAAATTTTTCATCCGGCGGATTATTCTCAATTACGTTAAGCAGAAACTGATGCAGGCTGCCGGGGATTACTTCCAGCGCGCCGAAAGCCTCTGATGTAATTACTTCGGGATAACCGGCGTATAAAACGGAAAATAGAGCGGGATACGAAGAATTATCACCTAACTCCATTAAAGCGGAAATGTTAGCCGATACCAGCGTATAATGAACGGTTGAGCCCGATCTGAATAACAGATTCATACCCATCAGATAATTATTTATATTATCGATTATCTGACGGTTTCCCTTTGCAAGCGATCCAAGAATAATTAAAATCTCCGCCTGTTTACTTACATCGGAACTAAGCAGAAATTGTTTCCACAGTTCTTCGGGATTTTTAATGCCGCTTATGTCAATATTGTCTTTTTTATCAGCGTCGGTCTTTTCGGAATCATCATGTTCCGGATTTTTATAATCAATAATGCCGGGTGATTCGCAATAAATAAAAGAGGCTAAAAAAATAAAAATGATTAAAAAAACCGGACATTTATTCATTTTTCACTTCCTCAAACTGCTTTAAAATATCCAGATGCCCCGGCGGCACATGCTGAGTCTGCTGCCCTTGCACCGGAGGCGAAGCAGCCGCCTCGGTCTCTTCTTCAAGCACGCGGAACGGCAATTCGTCTTCATCATCTTCCGGCAGCATATCAAACACTTCGCAAAGAATATGGTTACGCGTCGCGATTGGAAGAGGATCAGCTTCCATACGAACGAGCGAACAATTAGTATCCTGATTATATTCTACAGCCCGCACGGTAGCCGGCATGCAGATAGGAATTTTATCAATTGAAAACTGCACCTTTAACCTAAGCCCGACAGTACCCTGCCCATGTACCCTGAACGCGCAGCCTGTATCGGAAATATCATCCAGCATGCAGCGCAAACCCGGAGATTTTTCCAGTCTATGCGGATTTTCATTGCTGTTGACAATGTAAAGAAAAGCCGGCTTTTTAAATTTAACGCGCAGGGATTTTCGTTTTTGAGTTCTGAAAAGAGAATCGTTATGCTCAACTTTCAGCGAAGAGATGCCTTTGGAAAAAACTTCGTCAATAATATCGGTGTCAAAAACATAACCTGCGTCATCTTCGCGCCAGAAATAAATTGAAATTTTTACGCCATTCCACTGCATGGAAGAGGCGTTTTTCGCGTTTACCGGACGGGCGATAGTAAGATAATTGCCAAAGTTTTTTACAACTTCGGATTTGTAAACGCCTGTTCCCGCGACTAAAATTCTCAGCTGCTGTCCTTCGCTTATCTGGCGTGAATTTGTTATGCGCGTTTTACTTTCAGAGGCTTCCATCTCGATCTTTTTAAAATAATCAAAAAGCTTGGAAAGAAAATGCTGAGTGGCAGGGACATCCTGCTCACCCGACAGCCGCACAGTATTGACCATCGCTCTTATAACAATTTCAAATTGCTTTTGGGATTTAAATATGCTTAACGAATCTTTAATATGGCAGGTGGAAACAAGCTTCCTGAGCTGTTCCATATCTTTCAGGTTAAAACCGGCCTCTTTCCCCTTTGCAAAAAACTGAATCCAATTTCCGGATCTTTCTTTGCCGGTTTGAGTAAAAATAATGGCACAAACGAGAACTATAACTAAAAATGCCAAAAAGGGAACCAAATTTTTACCTCATACCACCTGTTTTATTTTGTTATTTTCATTATAATACAGAAATAAACTTATGGGTATATATATTGAAGCACTTGTGCTGTATATTCTCCTGTTTTTTTCAGGATCGATGGCACAAATAACGGGCATAACGGCGCAGGCAGCGGGTTTTTCCGCAATAGCGGGAATTGTCAGGATAGTTCTGTACATTATTCCCGCGATTGTATTAATCTGGTATTTGCTCCTTAAGACATGGAAGCTTGAATATTGGGTTATAAGGCCCGGAAGAAAAGACCTGATTTCCGGATTAATTACTTTTCCGTTTCTTTTATTAACAGGTTTTGCAATAGCTTATCTTTCTTCTTATATTGACGGAACCGCGACGGTGAAGCTTGTTGTGCCTTCCTCCGCCGCGCAATGGATAGTGCTTTGTATAATATGCATTCTTGCCGCATACCTTGAAGAAAGTTTTTTCCGTTTCTATCTGCTGTCAAGAAGGCAGGAGATGAACATGAGCGCGGCTTCGGCGCTGATTTTTTCTGTAATACTTTTTTCTGTCTGCCACGTTTATGAAGGGCCTTGGGGTTTTCTGAACGCGGTCATTTCGGGAACATTCCTGGGTTTCATGTTTCTGCGTTACAATTCAATTCACGGCATAGCTGTCGCGCATGGTTTATACAACATTGTAATTTACGCAGCGTACGCGGTTTTAACTTTATATAAAGTAATTGATTAAACCTAAAGCTGGTAGCCGAAACCTATCCACGGGCGGAAACATCCGCTTGCGTTGCTGTCGAATAAATGAGAAACGTCAAGTCCGATTTCCAGCAGCGAATTTTTATTAACGCACAGACGGAAAAACAAACCCGCGTTTCCGATAACGTACCCTTTTTCATCTGCAAGAACCGGAATGGCCGCTCCGAATTTAACGCCAAAACCGATTCTTTCGCCGGGAAACCATTTCAACGCAAACAGATTTAATCCGCCTGTTATACTTAATATATCGAAATTTTGATTTGCAGATAACTCAAGTCCCAGGTAAAGATTGACAGGTAATCTGACGGCTGCGCTCATTCGCGCGTCTAAAGCAAGCAGAGATAATTCCGTGCCGAATCCTTCGCCGTATACCGGCACTACCGGCATCCACGATACGCCGAAACTTATAAGAAATAATTTTATTTTTTTCGGTTCTGGTTTTGTTTCCGTTTCTGCCTGCTGCTCAAAATTGAATTCCGGCTCCAAAGTAATTTCTATTTCAGGTTCAATAACAGGTTCGGGCTCAATTTCCGGCTCTTTTGCAATTTCAATTTCAGTGTCCTCCGGAACAACATCACGCGGCACAGGAATAATTTCGATATATCTCCATTCCGACGGCTCTCCCGGCTTGTCAAGAACATCATAAGGAATAATCAAAAAACAATAACTTCCCACAGGAAGAGAAAGTTCAATATAATTTTGATTTGTAAATTCCTGAAGGAACGGCACATACGCGCCGTTTTCAAGACGGTAAAAAACAACTTCATACATTGCGGCGTATTCGCTGCTCCACACAAACCTTTGCATATAACGAGGTTCGCCGCTTTCCGTATTGACGTATGAACCGGCTTCCTGCGCCGGAAACCGCGTTGTGTTTTGCGCAAAAAGAAAAGGCGTAATTAAAAATAAAAAACCAATGAGCAGCAAATATTTAAATTTAATTGCCATATAAAATTCCTGTATCTTCTACATGCACAGGCCCCGGAGCAGGAATATTAATATTAAACGTATTTTCTGCGACTCTGCCGCGGCGCGTTATTGTATTGCTTCTGTTTATACTTACAGCTTCTACCTGCCATACAAAAGTTCCTCTGTCCAGAATCCTTAAATTATTCAGCGTATAGCTTGTGCCGTTTATTGTCGTGCGGATAATCTGGCGCCTTCCTGCCGGAGTTTGCTGATACATTGTAAAAATGTAGGAGTTTGCTCCCTGCACCGCCGCCCATCTGAACGTAATTGATTTTTGCGATTGCAATTCATCATGGCCGAATGTTACCCTGTTTGCGGGCTGTAAATTCCGCGGCATCGCGAAAGGAGTAACAGTCTCAGGTTCCTGACGCTGCGCCTGACGCACAGGCGGCTGCATAACTTCAACAGGCACAGGCGCAAGAGGAGGCAGAGGCGCAGGCGCTTGATCTTTTATCCACTGCGGAACAAGTTCGTCAGGCACTCCCGGCGGCGCCACAGCGGATGACGTTTCTGTTTCCAGCCATTGCGAAAGACTTGTATTTTGCGCAGTTTCCGCGCTGACGGCTTCCACGCTGAAGAACGAAGGCGTTGTAAAATTGGAATCGCCTAAAAATATTGACGGCATAACAGGCATTACGCGCCAATACCACACGCCCTGTTCAAGACCCGTGTCAGTCAAAAAGTTAGCTGAAGTCTGCCTTCTAATGACGGGATCGGAAAAATCCGGCGACGCGCTTACTTCAAAAATATAAGAAGCGGCTTCTTCTACTTCGAGCCAATGAAAATATAATACAGGCAAACTGCTGCGATACCGAATCGTGCTGTTTACGGCGGGACTAACCAATTTTGTTCCCTGCATTTCCGGTACAGAAATATTCTGAACAAATTGCTCCCTGCTTTCTATCCGCTGAAAAGAACCCGCTCCGTAATTATTGACAGAAGCAATTAAATAAGTTCCCGGCTCTGTCCTTAGCTGCTGTCTGCCGATTTCGACAGAGACCGCGCGCGCGTTTTCACCTGCGGCAATTGAAACAGTGCCTTGATTTAACATAAGCATAATGCCTTCGCCGTCTGGAGAGGGTACTATGCGGACAAGAGTGTTTTCTCCAAGGTCTATGCTGTTATCCTGCACATAAAGAGTTGCGGCGGAGTTATCTGCAATTCTGATTAAATCCCAGATATAGACAGGCGATTCGCGCGCAAGCCTGTCCCATAACACCCGGTCGCCAAGCCGCCTTTGCGCGGTATTTTTTTTAACTATAACAGTTCCTACAGGCTCTACATTCTGCAGCTTGAAAGTCTGCATAAGATCCCGCCTGAATAATTCAAGGCATAAAAGAGTAACAAGGAGGAAAAAAATTATTATGAATAAATCCAAAGAACGGGATTTTTTGCCGCTCATAATCATTCACCTATTTTATATTTTTTCTCGTCAGCGTTTACGTCAATTTCTTCAAGGTCGGGAATATCAATGCCAAGGAGAGAGCGCACTTCGTCAAGATTTTGCGGCCCTTTCATTTCTCCTGTAAAATTAATAATGGCGAATATCCGCACAGGTTTTTCTTTTCCTTTGACAGTTACAGCCGGCATTTCTTCGGTGACAAATAAATCGCCGATTAATCTCCATGTATCTTCAGAAATAAGTATATCCGCGGCAAGAGGTTTTGTTAAAGCTTCAATGCGCGACGCAAGATTGACAGGATCGCCTATAACCGTATATTCCATGCGCATATCGCTGCCAAGCTGTCCCGCTGTGATCATGCCGGAGTTAATTCCGCATCCGATACGAATATTCGGATTTGCAGGATCGCCTGCCTTGCGTTCCTTGTTCATAAAATAGAGAGCCTTACGCATCATCAGCGCGGCTTTGATGCAGTTAAAAGCGTCTTTGCGCGGAGTGCCGGCGGTATACGCGGTTCCCCAATGCGCCATCACCGCGTCGCCGATAAATTTATCAACAACGCCGTTAGTTTTTTCCACGCATTCAATCATGTGGGTAAAGTAATGATTCAGCCAATGAACAATTTTATCCGAAGCTTCCGCTCCGAAAAATTTTGTAAAATTTTCAGACTTTGCCGTAAACTCACGGATATCAGAGAAGAAAACTGTTCCATGTTTCGGAAGCCCGCCCGGTTTAATTTCCCCGCGCATCGCTTTTACGGCAATTTCCCTGTTTGTAAATCTGCCGAAAATATTTAAGGCGGAACACATCTTGCTGAAGCTGGAAGTAAGAACGCCAACCTCGTCATTGCTTTTTGGCTGCATATCCATGTTGAAATCGCCGCCTTCAATCCGGCGCGCAACGCCCGAAAGCGCCTTTAGAGGAACAGAGATTGATTTTGAGAAGAACCAGATAAAAATAATCGAAAGGCTTAATACGGCGATTGTAAGATAGATATTTCTTCTTGTAGTCGCGTTAATACCTTCAAAGATTCTATCATATTCGATGCTTGTTATAACAATTGTGCCGGCGATATTCAATTTGGTAAACGCTATGTATTGACGCAGTTTTTTCTCATGCGAGTGTATATCTATTAAATTGTATCTGGCAAGAAGTTCTCTGGTTTTTATAATAAGCATATTGAGTTTTTCCTGTAAAAAAAGAATAACGTCTTTTTCTATCGCCCTCGGCATTACTTCCATTACGCCGAAATCGGATTCCAAAAGTTCCTGTTTGCTTCTATCTTCGCTATCAAAAATGGTTTTAATAAAATCCAGATCTGCGATATTGGTTCCGTTTTTTATAATCGTAAAATCGGCATGAGAAAGAAGATCGCCGTCCGCATTAATCATATAGGATTGATTTACGCCGAAACCAAAATTATTATTCAGATTTTCGGACGAAAAGAGAACCGCTCCCGCTCCGCCGTTCTGCCACGGAAAAAACATCGCTAAAATCGACCTGGAAAAATGAGGCGCCGCGTTTATAAGAACAGTTTCGCCGCGCACAGCCCTCCCCATCACCGTTCTTTGAGAATCAATAAAAGGAAGAGCAAGGTCTTCACTAATGTGACGGTATGAAAAGAAACTTTTACTGGTAAAAATTTGCTCCGGCTTGCCGGGAACAATAAAGAAAACAGCCGCAACCAGCGGATTTTCGGCAAAGAAAAATTCCTCCGACTCTTTTATAGCCGAAGTTTGAGAACCAAGAGCAGCCACAGTTTGAATGAACACCCGGGAATCGGATCGTATGCCTTTAAGATATGTTTCAGCCTCCATCGACGACCGCCGGTTTACCTCATAATTGTTATCTTCGGCGGTCATACGCAGGTCTGCATGAAACATTAATGAGACAAGGATCGTAATCGACCCAAGAGAAATAACCACAAGAATCGTAATTATCGTAATTAACTTGGCGCCAATCGAAAAACGAATACTGTCCACTTCCCGCAATTCGCTATTTTTGCTCATATATATATTATCGTTGAATTTTGAGCTTATTATAGTAGATTTTAGGAGAGATTTTACGAAAATTCACTGTTTCAGGGGCATAAAGGCGCAAAGAAAACATTGAAAAACGCAATTTTAACGATTTTTTACTACCACTCTGGGGACAAATCCATCCGGAACAGATATTTTCATCCTCGTTTTATAGCCAGTTAGTAAACTTTAGACTTTTAATATTCTTAAAATGTGTTTCATTATTCGTAACAAGAGTAATTTCATGATTAATACAATAGGAAGCAATTAATATATCATTATCTCCTATTATGATACCTTCCTTTTGTAAATTGGCGTATATTACAGATGCTGTTTCCAGAACATCTTTATCAATTTTATCAATACCTGACAATGAACACATATTTTCAAAAAGCGCCAATTTCTTACCAGCGTTAATCGCCAACAGCCACCGCTTTATTTCGTAAAATACAATCGGTGGAATGATAATAATGTTATTATTGTCTGTCTCAACAGACACACGATCAATTATTTTCTTATTGCTCTTTAAATAGTATGTAACAATATTGGTATCAAGAGCGTATCTGATCATATTGTTTCCATTTCTGCAAGAGTTTTAAAATGAATGGGCTGAGGACTGCCTGTTAATTCCTCATCACAGTTAAGTATCGCGTCTCCTATTTCCCGCCATTGATTAGTAGATACATTTTTTACTTTTATATCTCTATCAAGGTTATCTTCTATTGTCACTGTGACTTTCTTTTTCTGAGGCAAAGAAATAGGAGTATCGGGAATAAATCTTTCATCCTCAAACATTCCTGTTATTACTAGCATTTTTGCCTCCGAAATATTAAATAATTACAATGCATTAAGTATACTATAATAATATATAATCGACAACAACCTTTATTTCTCACCGTCCTGCAGCCCAGACGACTACGCCGCTAATAAGCGCTGCCGCCGGAACCGCTATTATTGTAAAAGTTTTCCAGAACTTTAATTTTTGTTCGTATCTCTGCGATAATTGCGACTGCATCCTGTAGGTTTCTGACATTTCGTTCAGCTGTACCCGTAAGTTCGACAGTAAGCTCTCTTGCTCTTGTATTCTCTTCTCGTAATCGGCGATTAAGTTCCCGCTCGTGTCCAAGCTCGTTCTCAAGTCCTGTAATAATCTCTGCTGCTCTTCCGTGCTGGCTATTGTATCGTTGATCAAGCTCTCCAGAGCCCGCAAATCTGTGTCGATTGAAGAAAAGTCCTGCGCAAAGGCAGCCTGCGAGAAAAGCAGCAAGAACAATAAGAAAAATACGCTGATTGGCTTTAATATTCTGAATGAATACATGCAAGGGGTTTCTCCTTATATTTTGGCATCTATTATAAAAGATAGGAATATTTTTCAAGGTTGACAAGAATTAATTTTATTATTAAAACGCATAAGGTTAAGTGAGGGATCCTCTTGACTTCATTCTTTTAACATAGGTTTCATAATTCATTTGACATGAAATAAATAGTAAAAACTCATTTTTTGTCAGCTGTATTTGCCTCGCCATACATGATTGTAAATAATTATCAATATCCTGATTATTATGACTTGTCTTTGTATGGATTGAAGTTCTTTTACCATCAACATAAAACCAAAAAACTCTATGGTCATTATTCGATCTGGTAAAACCTTTGTTACACAAAGCATTCTCTACATTTTTTGATTTTAATGCTGACATTATCCAATTTCCTTTGCCAAGGAAAGCAAATATTGTTTTAATTTTATTGCGCTTGAGTGTAATTCGCTTTCATCAACTAAAACAATATCGTGCCATAGGAAATATATGCAACTAAAAAATTCTTCTACAAGTTCTTCTAATGTTCTTCCATTCACAATTAAGTTCATTTTCATATTTTCATGGACAAGATAACCGGACTCTGCTTTTATGGTCATTGGATAAGGTTTAATGAATTCAAGTTTCAAGTCTTTATATTCAATTCTTGAAACAGGTAATTTCGGACGCTGCGAGAACACTTGAAAAACAGGTTTTTCCACATTATTGTTATACGAATCCTGATCGTTATTAAAAACCGCAGTTTTCATATACGCCTCCATCACGTTATTCATTATACCTGATAACTTGAATCAATATCAATCCTCTACTTGTAAATTGTAAACTGCTCAATGCCCAACCGTGAACCTTCGGTTCATCCGCTCCCTTGTTTGCTGAAGCAAACACAGTCCGCTGCGGTACGGGCATTTCGCTTGACTGACCGCAGAACTCAGGGGCGGACAACACGAAAGCCGATAAGGCTGTACCTGATATCGGGGTTGTAGCCGTACCGGTTCGACGAATGCGTCCTCCCGGCCGAATCGTACCAACCCCCGCCGCGTACCACGCGAGCAGACCCCGAGGACGCACCCATAGGATCAGTCTTCGCGACTGCGGTATAATCTCCATACCAGTCCCAGCACCATTCCCATACATTACCGCTCATGTCGTATAAGCCAAGCTCATTTTGTTTTTTTAGTCCTACCTGATGAGTCTTTCTGTTTGTGGTAGTACCATTATCACCACTATTACTACCATACCACGCAACTTCATCCGCGTTATTACTTCCAGCATAAATATACCCCTGGCTAAGGTGTCCGCCCTTTGCGGCGTATTCCCACTGCGCTTCTGTTGGTAAACGATAACCTGTAGAACCTGCAACAATTATAACAGCGTTCCATGTTGCGTTACTGCTTGTTGGTACTGCTCCCCATGCATCAGGATTGGTACTTCCGCTTATACTGTATGCAGGTGTAAAACCTGCCAGCGTGCTTAACCTGTTACAGAAAACAATAGCATCATACCAGCTAACCATTTCTACGGGTCGTTTACCTTGAACTTCACCTGCGGCGGGATTTGATGAAAAACTGCTTGGATTATTTCCCATTACAGCCGTGTATTGTTCCTGTGTTACCTGATATTTACTCATTTTATAACTTTGGGTCAGCGTTACTGTGTGTACAGGAGCAACATTGTCGGAAGTACCATCACCGTTTCGCCCCATTTGGAAACTTCTTGAAGTACCTCCAACTATTTCCTGCATGTTGGCTTCTATATCCGCGCCAACGGTTCTTACCAATACATTTACACTTTGTGTAAGTGTATTATAGTTTGTTGTATCGTTTGGTGTAAAACTCATGTTGAACGCTTTTGTTCCTGAAACACCGACAGAAGCAGTTGGCGCAGCCCATGTAAATACACCGGTTGGTGAGCCTGTTCCGTTACCGGGAAGAGGTATATTTTCAAGAGGAAAATTTTCTATCGCTGTTAGACCTGCAGGCCATACAACAACAGGATTAGCTTTATTTATATTCACCGTAACAGCAGGCTGCGTAAGCGTGTAGTTGCCTGCGTCAGAACCAGTCAAAGTAATTGCTGTTGTAAGAGGTTTATTATTTCCAATGTTTGCGTTTGCCATCGTGCCATTGCCAAGAGTAAAGCCCACTGTATCGCCTTGTACTACTCCCTGCAAAGCGCCGCCTGTAAGCGCTACCGTTGTATTTCCAGCAATATAATCACGGTTAACACCTGTTACGCCTGTTATTGTCAGCGTCTTATGTTCAACATCAAGCGTATAACTTGCCGATGCATGTGCATAAACCGTGTCCGCTGCTTTTTCCGCCGTTATAACAGCGCTTCCGGCTTTATGAATTGTTACAACGCCGCTGTTGTTTACCGTGGCAACATTCGTGTTTTCGCTTGAATATGTGATTACGCCTGTTCCCAAGTACCCTGTTTTTATCGCGTTTGTAAAAGGAGCGTCACCGTAAGTTTTAACAATAATTTGCGAAGTATCGGTAAATTCAATTTCATCAATCGTTAAATCTGTATGCGTAAAAGTGGCAATAATTGTTATTACGCCATTTATCGCATCATCAGGATTTATTATATATGTTCTTGTTCCGCTTCCCGCGCTTGTTACTGTATCTAACCCATCAACGCCGCTAAAGACTAATCTGTTATTAATTTTCCCATTGTCAACAACAGTGTAACTTAATGTAATTTCTTTTCCTTCAATGCCTTTTGCAGGATTTGCGGTAACTGTATCGCCGCTTTCTTCATCACGATAATCAATTATAATGTTGTAAAGTGTTTTTCCCGGTATGGTTATTACAACCGTTATTTCATTTCCTTCTTTTGTGGTATACGTAATCTCGCAGGAAATATCCTTGCCTTCGTCTTCTTCTTTGACTATGTAGCTGTTTCCGGTTTCGCCGTCAATATCTTCTTCGCCGATTTTCCATTGATATGTGAATTCACCTTCTCCGTCTTCTAACTTGCTTGTATCTATTTTCAGCGTTTCACCAGGTTTATTCTCGCCTTTTACTTCCACTAAATCTTTAAACTCTTCTTCGCCTATAACAGTAATTACAAGCTCGCAGCTTTTTGAACTGTCGACAGTCGAAACAGCCTTAATTTTTATTTCCATTCCGGCGGTTTCGTCTTTGGATACTTTTAATAACCCTTCTCCGCTAATATTTGTATCAGAATGAAAATCGCCGCCTGTTATAAACCATGTCACATTCTGATTTTCGCTGTTCTCAACAACCGCATTGAACTGTATGGCGTCGCCAGTAAATACATAAAAAGCCTCGGGACTAATGCTGACACTGACATCATCAAAACTTCCGACGAATCTCTTCCCCGGAAAAAACGGATTTTCACAAGCTGACGCGAATAATAAAACGATAATTGAAACGCCGATTAATAATTTACTCTTCATAAACAACTCCCTTAAAAAAATAATAAATGCTTGGATAAAAATCCTCTGTGTTCTCCGTGCCTCCGTGTGAACTCTTCTTTCCTAAAATCTAACTCCCGCCATGACACCCACGCCAAACATAAACGGATACCCGGTTCTCCCAAACGGCTCTATAAAAAACATATCACCTAAGGGCAGCCTGAACCCGGCGCGAAGCCCACCCATAAAAAGCGGAATCACGTCGTCATCTTCAAAGACAAGATACGCGCCTGCTTCCGCCTGCAAAAACCAGCCTGTGTGATTACCGCCAAGGAAATACCAGCGGAAAAGAGCTGCGGGTTCTATTACCGCGATGCCTGAAAAATTACTGCTGCCTGTCGCGTTTATACCAATTGCGAAAGCTGTGCCAAGATTGTAATTAAAACTTAGTGTAGCGCCTGCCGCGAAGTTCTCGCGGGAGTTCATGTTCCATTCAGGACCGATTGCGATTGACATTTTCTTGCTTGCGGCGGTTTCTTCGTTTTCATCCGCGAAGGCGGGTAATCCAAAAGACAGGAATACGATTGATAATAATATTATCTTATTCATGAGGTTAATTTACAATTATTAAGAAAATAATGCAAGAAGAAAAGAGATGCTTAACGTGTTGCTAGCGGGGAATTTATCTAAAATTCTTTCACACGGAGACACAGAGGCACGGAGGAGCAGTATAATCCCTTGTTCCATGCTCTGTTTCTTGCTATATTCACCCTATGGAAGTTGTCGTTAAATATGTGCCGTCCGCGTTTAAACATGACATAACCGAAGAAAGTATTCGACACGCCATATTGAATTGGAAATATGATGATATTGTTGAGGACGATCCTGACAAACATCTGTTGATAGGATTTGATAACAATGCAAATTTGCTAGAGATAATGTATAATGTAATTGATGCGCAAACAGTGAAGGTGTTTCATGCGATGAGATGTACCAATGCGCACCGTGGATTGCTCAATGTATAAGAGGAGGAAATATGCCCGATATGACAGATGAAGAATATGACGCTCTAGATGAATGCTATACAAAAAATCCGCCAAAACTATCCGGCAACGGTAAAAGCGGTTTTTTTGCAAGACATGCAGAAAAAGGTAACACCCTAATCTTTGTAGACAATCTTTCTGCAGACTGGCTGCGAATTAAAGCTACGGCAAATAATACAACCCCCGAAGCCATTATAAGCGAGCTAGTCCGCAAAGAAATGACTGCCGCTGTTGCTGTATAATCTTCCTGCTCTCCGCTCCCATACCAGCGCTTATACCTGCTACATTAGCGGCTCCCCCACAGCCTAAAAAGCCCGAATGGCACGAACTGAGTTACTGGCATCCTTAGTGTTGCCGTCCTGATTGCCAGTGAGGAAATTCTGATCCCACGCGAAATTGATATCACACTGCGACGAAGACCAGAAATAACTTGTTGTTGGAATTCCTGCCTGTCCTTTGGCTTTGTACATTTCATTTAACTCTCCAAAACTTGGAAGAAACCAATCGTTTTTTCCGCCGTTCGTGTATGCTGCGGCTGCTTTTGCGGCGTTATCGTAGATTGTATCATCGTCAGGGTGAGCGGCTGCTATAAGCGCTGTGTTTAATCTGCCTCTGCCGATTGCCCGGTCAGTTGTATCACTAATATTTTGCGACAGATTAGGTATTAAACCTGCTGTACCTGACCATTTTATAGATGATGATGCATTTGCAGGTGCGGCTTCAAGGTAGTATGCGGTATAAGTTGCAAAATATCCTTCATCGTTCGGGATTCCGTAACCCTGCACGGTAAAACCATTTGGATCATGGTAGATAATAATTCCGCCTGCGGGTCCTGTGTCGCCGACTTTATACGTTACCAGCTTGCCTAAATCCGCACCCTCTGTGCCGATCCTGTGCGTATTGCCAATCGCCTGTGATTCGCCAACTTCCGATGAATAGAAATTTCCCAAAGTAAACTTGTTTATATCATCTGTTGTAATTGGACGTCTGACTCCGCCAATAAGTTCGCCTTGCAGTATTTCCTTTCCTGTCCACCAGTTAAATACGGTTGCCATATTGTTATTTTCTGCAAACAAATTAAGTCCAACTTTGCCGGAAAAATTATTACCTATATGAACTTTGCCAAATGAAATACTGCTTGTTGCGTTAAGTTTTAAAGAACCTATATTAGCGTTACCGGATAATATAAATTTATCTGCTATTGTTACTGTTACATATAAATCTTCATTAATTCCGCCGGTAAAAATATTTCCTGTTAAAGTTCCGCCTACAGTATTATTTATAATTTTACCTCCCCTCATTTCGAAAATACTGCTTGGGCCAACATACACACCGCCTGCCGCGTTTGTTTCGGTAATTGTATTATTATTACCGGTGATTGTTCCTCCGTTCATTACAAACTTACTGCCGCCCGTACCGCCTACAGAAATTGCTGCATTTAATACATTACTTGCATTATGTCCTCTGATAATTGAATCACCATCCATGGTCAATGTTCCATTTTCTATTCTGATGAGATCACTGGCGTTCGCTTCTGAGCGTCCTTGTATGGTGATATTATTACCTATGGTAAGGCTTGTATTTGCGTATATCGTAAAGAGCGCTCCGCTCGCCGAATTGCAGGAAATAATCTGCATTCCTTCACCTTCAAGCGTGATATTAATATAACTATTGTTAGACAAGGAATAATTTACGGTCATCGATTGATTCTCCTTGAGTGTAACAATATAATCGCCCGAAGTTGTAATCGACGCAAGCGCGGTTGTAATACCGTAATAGAATGTATTTACGCCGTTCGCATTAACAATAACCGTGGCAAATAATTCATGTATCTTTAATATACCTAAAATACCACTTTCTATTTCAAGATTAAATGAAGGGGTAATTTTTTGTATATTGTTTTCTAAGTTTGAATAGAAATTTCCCAAATAAATGTTACCAACATCAGAAGGAGAAATTACTCGTCTGGATTGACCTTCCGGTATTTCTCCTTGAAGTATTTGCTTACCTTCCCACCAATTAATTACAGTTACTAATTCTTCGGAATCGCCTCTCAAGCTAAGCCCGACACTGCCAAAAAAACCATTTCCAATATGAATCTTTCCAAACGCAGTTGCATTTGTTGCATTTAATTTAAGAGAACCGATATTTGAATTACCAGATATAATAAAACGATCTGCAGTAGTTCCTGCCATATACACATCTTCAGCTCTGCCACCGCTTGCGGTATTGCCGGTAATACTGCCGCCTCTCATTTCAAAATATCCATTATTATTTATATATACGCCGCCCGTTGCAGCCGAACTAGTATGAGTGTTATTATTATCTGCTATTGTTCCGCCCCTCATAATAAAACGCCCATTTCCAATTATACAAATTGCCGCAGAAGATTGATAGTTTACGTTATGTTCTTTAACACAAGAATTTTCTTCCATGATCAAAGTCCCGTTATTTATTCTAATTAACTCATAAGTGCCTGGATTTGAACGACCTTTTATTGTTATATTGTTTCCAATCGTAAGACTTGAGTTTGCGTTAACTTCAAAAAGCTGCCATATCCCTGCTGCATATGTAATTGTCCGCATTTCATCTGAGCCTTTAAGTGTGATATTACTTCCGGCAGGCAAAGTATAAGTTGAAGTCATAGATTGATTTGCAAAAAGAGTGACCGTGTAATCTCCAGCCGTTGTAATCGCTTTAAAAGCGTCATCAAGGTTATTATAACCGGTGCTTGCCGAGCCGCTTGTGACAGTAACCGGAACAACCGCAAACGCCGCAGTAACAGTTGTTGTTCCTGTTACAGTAACGGTGCATGTGTTGCCATTGCTTGTACCGGCGCCGCTCCATGTCACATAACGGTTTGTGCCGGGATTTGCGGTCAATGTAATGACATCACCGCTAAAAGCGTTAAACACAAAGTCGATATTTTTATTTTCTTCCGCTCGTTCGCCGGAGGTAATATTGACATTTTCGTTGTCTATTACGCCGTTTATTGTCAGGCTCACCTGATAAACATGCACTTTTTGTGAATCAACAGGGATGCTTGAACTATCATAACCCGGGTCATTTGTTGCAGCCCATACTTTTACATGGTAGTCGCCTGTGATTTTCAGCATTTTGTTTACAATGTTTTCCGGTATGATGCCGCTTGTGATTGGCATGCTTGTAAAATCGGAAACTTCTTCATTACCCCGGTACAGAGTAAATCTATATGTTGTGTCTGCAGGATTATCGTTATTCGCCGTATAAGAAATTATACCGGTTTTATCGAAGACAAGATATGCAGGAGGATGAAGCGGATTCAAGTTTGAATGAATCGAATAAGCCTGTATTGTTATCACGCCGAAATTATCAGCATCGGCGGAATTTACAATGTAGTCGTAGTATCCTGTCCCCGGCGTTACAATCTCATATATTACGTCACCATCAATATAAAGAAGAAGCCAATTATTGTTATGCGTATTGCCAAGAGTATAATAAATCCTGACAGTACTGCCGCCGGAAGCGCTGGTTTCCAGTGTAACATCCGAAACGTTGAATGACACCGAGTCACCGTCTGCTAAATCGTCAGTATCAAGAATAAGGGTATAATGAACCGCTGCTGCTGCTTCCCACTTCGCGTACAAGGTCATGCTGCTTTCGGGAATCATGCCAAAGTCCCATTCTCTGTCCTCGTTGTCAAACCATCCTAAAAAAACAGAATTCTCTTTTGCCGGATCAGCCGGTTTTGATACTGTTTCGCCTTCAAATAATTTCTGGGCAGCGGGAGCGGGGCTTCCGCCTGCGGCATCAAAAGATATGGTTTTTATCTTAAAAAGATTCTCCATGAACTGGTTTTCGCAGGAGATATAAAACAGCGAAAAAACACAAAAAAACAGGAGAAAAAGAGGGTTTTTTAAGATTTGTCCTTTAATACAAACCATATCTTAATAATAATAAATAATCAAAAAAAAGTCAGCACTTTGCTTAATTTTAAAATCTGATTCCAGCAAGAACCCCGGCGCCGAAAAGAAATGGATATCCGCCGCGGACTGCCGGTTCAATATAAAATCTGTCTATAAAAACAAAACGCCAGCCAAAACTTAAACCTGCGGTAATTGATCCGTATTCAGAAGGTATGGAAAAACTGGTCATGCGGTTAGTCAGCAGGGACAATCCTCCCATCAACTGGATAAATGGGCCGTGATACGCTTTTGCTCCCAGAAAATAGAAACGCAAAAGAAGACTGAACTCAAGAACTTCCACTCCTTCGCCGGAAAAAAACCATGTTGCCTTTAGTCCCATCGACGAGCCTGAACCATAACCAAACGAAAAGCTGCCGCCGTACGCCAGACCGGAAATCCCGTACATGGCCGCATCCGCGCCTATGCTGATCCAGAAATCTTCTCTTGTAATAATATTTTCTTCTGTTTGTTCAGCGCTTTCGGCGTGTTCGGTTTCCGGATCTAATAATTCATCCATAGCCGCCTCGGTTTCCTGCGCAAAAACCGCGAAGGCGGTAACGAGAAAAATAATTATTATTAAGTATAAGGATTTTGTCATAGAGGCGGAATATTAAACACCTGTCCGGGATAAATTAAATCCGGATTTGTAATATTATTTGCGGCTGCGATTTTCTCCCAGGTTAATGGGTCGCCGTAAAACCGGTTTGCTATTCTGCCGAGCGTGTCGCCGGACTGAACAGTGTACTGAGTTGATCCGCCGCCAGCGGCCGTTCTTGCGTTTGAAGATGAACTTAACGGACCCGGGATTCTGATTGCTCCGGATCTTATTACAGTAACAGGATCGGGTTTAATCGCAATCGCAGGTTCAGGCACTTCAATCGCAGGAGCCGAAGAACTGTCCGACTTTTCAATTTTAAAGGAAGAGACCGGCGAATAGGAAGCGTCTCCCGGATAATTTGAAGAGAACACAGGCTTTACGCGCCAGTGCCACGCACCGGGCCCAAGATCGGCTATTATTAACGAAGCAGCCTTTATATTCTTTGTTATGCGCACATTATCAAAATCCTGCGTATCAGAGATTTCGATTATATATCCCGAAGCGCCGCGTCTTTCTTCCCACTGAAAACGTATTTGAGGCAGGCTTTCCCAAAAACGGAAAACGCTGTTCATGGCAGGGCTTGTAAGGGCCGGCCCGGAAGAATCGACAATAGCGAGCTGTCCGCTGCTTAAAGTCCTGTTATCGTAAGTTAGTTTCCAATGCCAGCTGCCCGCGTCAAAATCTGCCTGCGCCGCGCTGTCAAGGTTTTCAAGAACGCGGTAACCATGCGAGAAATTCATGTCTCCCGCTATTTCAAGTTTTAATAATTCATCAGGCGAAAGATTTATTCTGTTCCATAAAAAATTTACAATGATGGGTTCTTCATGACTTTTCAAATAACGAGCGTTCGGCGCGGGCTGCCTTACAACCGCCGCCGGAATTACCCTTTCCACTCCCTTCGTATCCATCGAGACCATCATGCCCTGCGATATTTCTCTGGGTTTTCCTTCTTTAATTAATTCAACAGTTCCTTCGCTGACCTGCACAGATATTCCCTCTTCACCGGAAGAAATATTAAGCACAGAACCGGACATAGCCTGCACCCGGCTTCCGTGCAAATTCAATATGATGCCTGCGCTGTTTTCGCCGCTTGCGACGCTGATGTTTCCTTCCTGAAGCTCAACCTGAAAATTTCCAATATCTCCGGAGATCGATTGTATGCGTATTAAAGTATTTTGATTTAAAGAAATCTCATTTTCCTCAATATCGATTGTAGCGAACGAAAGATCGGCGGCGCGGATCAAATCTCCCGGGTACACCGGAGACGTTACAAATATTCTGTCCCATAACACGCGGTCTTCATGCCGGCGCTGAATAATATTGTCTCTTACAACAAGCGTTCCCGCCGGATCAATGTCGCGCATATCAAAAGTGCGCATTAAATCCTGCTGAAAAAGATAAAGCCCCAAAAAAGCAAAAGCGATAAAAACCACCAGTACAAAACCGTCGGCAAAACGGAATCTGGAACTCGGATACTGTGTCCGCTTATTCGCATTTTCTGACGTTTCACCCATTCGTTTCTCTCTGCTTTTTACCGGTAATTTTAAATTTTAGTTCGTCCGTCTTTGCTTCCGCCGCTAGATGTTCAGGCTGTTTGATTCCAAGAATTCTGCGTAATCTGATAAGCGTTTTGGGCCCTTTCGTATTTTTCGCGTAATTTATAACTGCGAATATTCTAACAGGTTTTTCTTTTCCTTTTACCGTTACAGAAGGCATTTCTTCGGTGAGGAATCTTCTTCTGACAAGCTTCCATGTATTTTCCGAAATAAGTATATCCGTTCCAAACGGTTTATTAAGAGCTTCAACGCGCGACGCGAGATTGACAGGATCGCCAATCGCGGTATATTCCATCCGCTTATCGCTTCCCAACTGGCCTGCGGTAACCAACCCGGTATTTATTCCGCAGCCGAACTGAATCCGCGGATTATTAGGATCATCTTTATCGCGTTCATTGTTCATTTTCATAAGCGCTCTTCGCATCATAAGCGCCGCGGAAATGCAATTATAAGCGTCTTTTCTTGTGCTGCCTGTAGTGTAAGCCGTTCCCCAGTGCGCCATCAGCGCGTCGCCGATAAATTTATCAACAACGCCGCCTGTTCTTTCTACGCAGTCAATCATTTTGGTAAAATAATTATTAAGCCAGTGAACAATTCTGTCGGAGGCGTTTTCTTCAAACACATTTGTAAAATTTTCTGAAATAGCGGTAAATCCGCGGATGTCGGAGAAAAAGACTGTCGCGTTTTTCGGGAAACCGCCGGGTTTAATCTCGCCGCGCATGGCGCGCACCGCAATGTCGCGGTTTGTAAATCTGCCGAAAATATTAAGCGCCTTGCACATGCGTTGAAAACTTGACGTTAAAACGCCGATTTCGTCATGCGTTTTGGGAGGCGGAATATCCAGTTCAAATTTGCCGCCTTCTATATCGTGCGCGACAGCGGCAAGCACTCTAATGGGAACCGAGATGCTTTTTGCGAAAAACCATATACATATAATCGAGATGCTTAAGACAGTAATGGCGAGAAAAATATTACGGCGCGTTGTAGCGTCTATTCCTTCGAAAACTTTATTGTATTCAATGCTTGTAATAACAATAGCGCCTGCGGTGTTTAATTTTGAAAACGCGCCGAAAAACTGTTTGCCGTCTTCATCTGTGTATAAAGTCTGCGCGCTTCGATCCGGCTTTTCATAGACAGACTTTATAAAACTCTGCTGCGCGACGTTTACAGAATTTCGCACCATATCAAAATCGGCATGAATTAAAACATCGCCCGAATAATTTATTAAATAAGACTGATTTACGCCGTAACCGAAAGAATCATTAAGATCCATGGGCGAAAATAAAACGCCCGCTCCGCCGTACTGCCATGGAAAGAAAAACGCCAATAACGGCGCAGAAAAATGACCGGCAGCGTTAAACAAAAGCGTTTCACCGGCGGAGGCGCGTCTTAAAGCCAAATCATGCGTTTCTTTAAATGATTCAGCAAGCGAAATATCAATGTTTCTTTCGATAAAAAAATTCTCATTAACCAAATTTTCAGAAACATCTCCGATATTAAAAAAAATAAACGCCGCCTGGGTGTTGCGCTCAAAGAAAAAATCTGTAGTTTCGGAAGCAAGAACGCTGTCTGTACCAGCGGAAGTAATTGTGCGGATAAGAATTAAAGAATTGGAAAGCATGTTTTCAAAAACTGATTCCGCCGCCGCCGCCGCGCGCCGATTTGCTTCAAAATTGGTATCTTCCGCCAAAAGCTGCAAATCATGGCGAATAAGCAACGAAGCAAGAGCGATTATGGAACCAAGAGATATCAATACAATTAACGTAATTATTATAATTAATTTTGCGCCGATAGAAAACCGGACTTTCATTAACCCGCTTTCATTGCTTTGCGACACGCTTCCCCGCATAAAAACATTATATCAGGGTATAATAAATTTGTGAAGCGTTATTTTACAGTCTTTTCAGCTGACGGTACGCCTGATCCGCAAGGCCGAAGCTTGCGTTTTTTGTAAAATCTTTAGCGTATTCATCGTAGAGCATATCTTCGTACATTTTACCTGCAAAGCCTTCTTCTACAAGACCGGATTTTTGCACAGTATTTCTCATACCGTTTAATATATTTTTAACTAAAAATGTTTCAAGTTCCAGACAAAGCTGGTATAGTTTATCTTCTTTATTTATAGGTTCCTGCGCAGATCGGGTTTGCGCGGCAGTGTCCGCCGCGGAAACCTTCCTTACAATGTCAGCAAAATTTTCAGGATTGTGAACAGCCGGAGCTTTTGACATCACGACATTGTCCATAAGAAGCGAAGCCGGATTTTGTAAATTCAAACTGTTTAATTCCATATATCCTCTTAACCTAAAAATTTAATCCGCGCTGCTCCGCGTTCCATAGAAACCATTTACCTCTTTAGCGTTGTCGCTGTGCCGAGCATGTTATCGCTTGTCTGAATTGTGCGCGAATTAAATTCATAAGCGCGCTGCGCGATAATCAGATTAACCATTTCTGTTACAACGGCGACATTGGACATTTCAAGGTATTTATGCTGAAGAGTACCCATGCCTTCATAACCCGGAGTACCCGCAATCGGATCGCCCGAGGCCTGAGATGTTTTGAACAAATTTTCACCTATCGCGGTAAGACCGACAGGGTTCGGGAAACGGTACAATTCAATTCTTGCGACATCGACTTCAACTTCTTCATCATCTCTTGGAACTCTTACGCTGACCCTTCCGTCCTGCGAAATATTAATTGTAAGCGGCAGGAATCCTTCCGGCATCACGACATCGGGAATAAGCCAGTAACCGTTGCTTGTTACCATTCTGCCGTCCGAGTCAACTTTAAAATTGCCGTTACGCGTATACGCAAGAGAGCCGTCATACATCTGTATTCTGAAAAAACCTTCGCCTGTAATCGCGAGATCGGTCGCAACCTCAGTCTGCTGCAAAGACCCTTGAGTAAAAACCCTCTGTGTATCCGCAAGCTTAACGCCGTGTCCCATTTGAATGCCGACTGGAGTTACAGTATCTTCTGTAGCGGGAGTTCCCGCGGTTCTGATAGTCTGATAAATAAGGTCTTCAAAATCCGCGCGCTGCTTTTTGTATCCGTGCGTATTTACGTTCGCAAGATTGTTGGAAATAGTATCGATATTAGCCTGCTGTCCCATCATTCCTGACGCGCCTGTCCATAAACTCCTAACCATGATTAACTCCTATTAACCGAATTTTGCAACTTGATTTATCAATGTGCCGAGCATCGATTCTTCTGTCTGTATTATTTTCTGATTCGCTTCGTACGCGCGGTTTACTTCGATCATTTGAACCATTTCTACTACAGGATTGACGTTTGACGCTTCCAAAAAACCCTGCATAACTTTCGGACGCCTTTCTTCGCTCATAATTCTCGCGGGGCCGGATGTATCGCTCTCTTTATAAAGGCTGGAACCCTGTTTTTCCAGATAACGCTCAAGTTCAAAATCCACGATTTTTAAAGTATCCAGAAGGACAGTTTCTTCCCAAAGATTCTTTTCTCTGCTGACCATCACTTCGGGGTCATCGGGGTATGCGGCATTGATCCATACCCTACCCTCAGCATCGACTTTAAAATTATTAGCTCTTACGCTGATGGGTCCGTTTTCGCCAAGAATGGGAAACCCTTCTTTTGTCAGCAGGAAACCTTCCTTACCGAGTATCAAAGAACCGTTTCTTGTATATCTTTCGCCGTATGGCGTCGCGACCGCAAAAAATCCCTTGCCGTCCATCATGAGGTCGAAGTCGCTTTGGGTTTCCTTGGGCGCGCCCTGCTCAAAAATTGTAAAAAGCTCGTTTACCTCGACGCCTGTGCCCATTTTTCCGATAATCGGAGCCGCGTCCCCGGAACCAAATGGGTTAAGGTAGACGCCGTCATCATTCTGCCGTCTGATTAAAAGCTGAGGATTAGCTTTAAAAGACGTAACGTCCCTTTTATAGCCGTCCGTGTCAACATTCGCAAGATTATTGCCGACAGCATCGAGCCGCCACTGCTGCGCCCTCATTCCGCTGGCGCCGGTATACCATCCTCTTATCATATTTCTATCATCGGCATTTAATTTCAGAAATGTATGTTAAAAACCTGCCTGTAAGGTATAATGGAGAGAGCCGGGTAAATTGGAGGAGACTGTCATGGGGAAAAAAAGGAATAAATTGAGGGGTGGGAATAAGGCTAAGGTGACTCAGTTAAGGAAAAATGTTGAGGCTAAAAAGGCTAGGCGTAAAAAAATATTAATATTTGCTGTTTGCGCGCTGCTGGCTGCCGCGCTGGGAGCTGTGATATACTTTTTTGCCGGACAAAATAAAAATGAAGTTGAAATAACAGATGTTTACAGTTATCGCGATCAAACGATCCATTTATACGCTGATGGAAAATTTACCGCAAATCTGGCGCATAATGTACGAAAAAACGGCACATATACCAGGCAGACAGACGGCGGCAGAGCTGTTGTTTCTTTCAATGTTAACGGCAATATCGAGGTCGGCCGCATCGACAGCAGCGGCCTGCATTTACCCAAAGAATGGGACGACGGCCACGGACATGGGAGTGTATTTCCAAGAACAGGCGGCTCGCGTTCCGCTGACAACAATGATCATGACCACGATCACGGCCATGACCATGATCACGATCATGACCACTAGCGGGGAAACTCTCTCTGTTTTCCGGTAAATGAGTCTACAGCCATTTTGTACACGCACACATTGTTTAATTGCTCTTCCGGAAAACTGTGAACGATGTCTTTCTCCGTTTGATGCTTCATCAGCGTATTTAAGCCGGATATTTTATCGTCATTGTTTTCCAGTATTATTATTTTACCAAATCCTATTACGCTCTTGTACGCATAACCGTGGCTGCAGGCATTCTCTCCTTCGATTAGCTGATTATCGCAGTCAATTTCAAAACACGCGTTATTGTTAATTTTAATGATATCCAGTTTTTTTCCTTCCAATGCGCTGTGAAAATACAATGTAAGCGAATCATTTTCAAAACTGTATCCGTAATTCAGCGGAATAACATAGGGGATGTTATTTTCAGACAGACCGAGTCTGCATACTTTGCATTTTTTTATAATATTTAACTTTTCATTAATGTCAGTAATTTCCCTGTCACTTCTTCTCATGCGGCGCTCCTGTTATTTTTATTATTAAATCATTTCAAGAAAAGATAATCAATTATTTATTATCCGGATAGCAAATCACGCAATTACGGCCGGCTTCCTTCGCGGCGTATAAACCTTTGTCGGCATTAGATAAAAACGCGTCGATTGAATTTTCCAAAGTGGGCGTAAGAGACGTGACGCCTATGCTTATCGTTACTTTTATATCAGAGCCGTCAACGCTTGGGATAAGTTTTTTTTCTACTTCGGCGCGAATTCTTTCCGCGACTTTAACAGCGCCTTCCAAAAGCGTGTTCGGCATCAGAACTACAAATTCTTCGCCTCCCCAGCGGGCTGCGAAATCGCCGGGGCGTTTGAAAGATTTGGGGAAAACCGCCGCGACTGTTTGAAGCACAATATCACCCTGCAAATGCCCGTATGTATCGTTAATATGCTTAAATTTATCAAGGTCCATCATCAATATGCTGATTGGAGTCTGCTCTCTGACTGATTTTTTCCATTCCATTTTAAGCCGGTCGTCAAAACTGCGCCTGTTTGGAATATTTGTCAATTGATCTATCATGCTGAGACGTTCAATTGTCTGCAATTGATTGATAATTTGAATTTGATTGCGGACTCTTAATTTGGCAATCGCGGGCTTGAAAGGTTTAATAATATAATCGGCGGCGTCAAGGGATAAACCTTTTTCTTCATCTTCATCGCTGTCAAGACCGGTAATAAAAATAACGGGAATTTTATTGATTTCTTCGCAGCTTTTTATCTCGGTAAGAGTTTGATACCCATCCATATCGGGCATTAAAATATCAAGTAATATTAAATCAGGCTTATACTCTCTTGCTTTCTCAATCGCGTTTTTTCCGTTTGTAGAAGTGTATATAGTATATTCAGACCCAAGTATATGCGTTAATACTTTTAAATTAACATTTTCATCATCGACAATAAGCAATGAATTTTTTTTTGCTTCCATTTTAAAAACCCTTTCTTTACGCGTTTGGAGAAAATTCATTCAGAACCATTTCCAGTTCTGACTTTAAAATCTTAAGCTGTTCGCCGGTTACTAAATTTTTCCCGTCTCTAAGCTGATATTCAATATCCGAGGCCGCTTTTTGAAGAATACTTTTGCCAAGCTGCGCCGCGTTGCTCTTCAGCGAATGAGCGTATCTGTGCGCTGAGAATATATCGCCTTTCTCCATGGCCTCGGTAATCTCTTCATATTTATTTTGATTTGTCCTGATAAACACTTCCTGAATCTTTCTGTGAAATTCGAGATCCGCTTCCAATTGCGCGTTATTTTTATCTTTCTCCCTGCTCTTCGGCGTAATATATTTAATCAGGCAGTGCCATAACTCCTGAGCTGTAAAGGGTTTGCCGACACAGTCGAGCATGCCGCTTTTTTTATACAATTCCCTGTCGTTGAACATAATATTCGCCGTCATGGCGACAATTGGAATGCCTGTATTCAGCTCAAATATTTTAGCCGACGCTTCAAGTCCGTCCATAACAGGCATATGCATATCCATAAAAATCAAATCGAAAAGTTTTTCTTTGTTATTAAGGCGTTTTAGAATCAGCTCCAGCCCTTCTTTGCCGTTGTCGGCAACAACAGTTTTAAAGCCTACCCTTGATAAATGATCGCAAATAACCTGCTGATTCATTGGATTGTCTTCGCACAGCAGGATTTCACCCTCAAAAACGGGTTTTTCAAGTTCATTAAGCACAATCTTGTTATCGAACATTTGATCAGCATTTGTATTTACCGTATCAAAGGTAAGTTCAAAGCTGAATTTGCTGCCGATTCCGGTCAGACTTTCCACATGAAGTTTTCCGCCCATCAATTCTATAATATTTTTTGTTATCGACAATCCAAGCCCTGTGCCGCCGTATTTGCGCGTTATTCCGGCTTCCGCCTGAGTAAACGGATCAAATATTTTTTCGATCTGAGCGGGCGTCATGCCAATGCCTGAATCTTTCACTTCAAAATACATCGTAATTGAATTATCATCCATCTTCTTTAATACAGCGTTAAGTTTGATCATTCCGGTATTTGTAAATTTTACGGCATTTGAAAGAAGATTTACCAAAATTTGTCGCAGCCGCGTAGGATCGCCTAACGGCCTTTTTCCAAGGCTTGGTTCAACATAAAAATAAAGCGTTAAACCTTTTTCAACCGCTTTAGGCATTATCAATGTTCTGCAGGTAGAAAACAATTCGTGCATGTCAAACGGAATGTTCTCTAATTCCATTTTACCGGATTCAACTTTGGAAATATCAAGAATGTCATTAATAATTTGAAGCAGCCACTGCGCGTTAGTTCTTATTTTACTAAGGTAATCTCTTGTTTTAAGCGATGTTTCGGTATCCATCGCAAGCTCGGAAAAACCAAGGATACTGTTCATCGGGGTTCTTATCTCATGGCTCATGGTTGCAAGGAAGTTGGATTTGGATGTGGAGTACGCTTCCGCGACTTCGCGAAGATGGTTAACTTCTTCATACGGGCGTCTGAGTATTGCGGCGGCAATAATAGCGGCGATTATGCCTAAAAAAAGAGTTATCAGGCCGGGAAGCAAAACGCTTCTTGACAGAAAAATAGAGTCGACAGCAAGGCTAATAACAGTAATGAGAACAACCGTAGAAATAATTACAACTAAAATTTTAACACGTATAGACATTTTTGCCTTATGTAAGTTCTGCATACCATAATATTCTATAATAAAATAATCATTTTGGCTATTAGATAATTATATAAAAAAAGACCTGATCGGGGAATATCCCGCAATCAGGTCCTTTTATTAGGACATTTTTTTATATGCCAAAAACCCTAAATTAGATAACAACGGGCTTTGGTGCCGCTTTTTTTGCGGCGGTTTTCTTTGCAGCAGGTTTCTTCTTTGCTGCAGGTTTCTTCGCGGCGGTTTTCTTCGCACCAGCTTTCTTGGTGGTTTTCTTCACGCCGGTTTTCTTTGCAGCTGTTTTTTTCTTTGCTGCAGGTTTCTTCGCGGCGGTTTTCTTCGCACCAGCTTTCTTGGTGGTTTTCTTCGCGCCAGCTTTCTTCGCGCCGGTTTTCTTCGCACCGGTCTTCTTCGCAGCGGTTTTCTTCTTCGCTGCAGGCTTCTTCGCAGATGTTACTGCCATCTTCTTGTCCCCCTTTGCAGGTTTATTACTGCCTTTCACCTTGGCAGTGGCAGGTTTAGTCTTTCCTGACCCCCCTCCCATTATGGTCTTTCCTGAGTTGTTGATAACAGCTTGCGCTCCTGCAAGCCGTGCCAACGGTACCCGGAATGGTGAACATGATACATAGCTCAACCCTGCTCTATAACAGAAGTCTATAGTCGCAGGATCTCCGCCGTGTTCTCCGCAAATCCCAATCTTGAGATCGGGTTTTACATTTCTTCCTTCTAATATTGCATGTTCCATTAATCCGCCGACGCCTTCTTCATCAATCGTCTTGAATGGATCAACATCAAGAACTCCCTTCTGGAGATAAATCGGCAGGAATGACGCGACATCATCGCGGCTGAACGCAAAAGTCATCTGCGTTAAATCGTTAGTTCCAAAACTAAAGAAGTCCGCATACTGCGCAATATGCGCCGATCTGATTGCCGCGCGCGGCACTTCGATCATTGTTCCGATTGTTACGGGAACTTTTACACCGGACGCGCCAAGCACTCTATCCAATATTCTTTCGGCATTTGGACGAAGCAGCCTTAATTCTCTAGCTGTTACGACAATCGGAATCATTATTTCCGGTTTAACAGGAATCTTTAATTTCGCGCATTCAACAGCCGCGAGAGCTATCGCTTCTACCTGCATATCATAAATTTCAGGATACGTTACAGCTAAACGGCATCCGCGGTGACCTAACATCGGATTGCTTTCTATAAGAGTGTCGATCTTGCCTGTCAATTTCGCCTGATCCACGTTTAAATGAGAAGCTAATTCCGCGATTTCTTCCCTTGTGTGCGGAACAAATTCGTGAAGAGGAGGATCTAAAAGTCTTATTGTTACAGGACGGCCTTCCATTGCTTTGAAAATTCCAAAGAAATCCTTCTGTTGAAGAGGAAGAATCTTCTTTAATTGAGCTTTGCGCTCTTCTTCATTTTCAGCGACAATCATGGCGCGGAAGTGAATAAGTTTTTCTTTATCAAAGAACATATGCTCTGTTCTGCAAAGACCGATGCCCTGAGCGCCGAAATCAAACGCGCGTTTGGCGTCATCCGGCTGATCTGCGTTCGTTCTAACGTCAAAACCTTTAATTTTTCCGCGAACAGCGCCTGCGCGCACATCATCGCACCATTTAAGGAAGGTAGTCACATCTTTCGAGATTGAAGGTGCTACAAGAGGCAATCTTCCTTCGTATACTTCGCCTGAAGTGCCGTCGATTGTAATCCAATCGCCTTCTTTATACATTTTTCCGCCGATATCGACTGATCCGTCTCCGTTAACCATAACGCTTTTAGCGCCGGCAACGCATGGCGTTCCCATTCCGCGCGCGACAACAGCCGCGTGGCTTGTCATTCCGCCTGTGGAAGTAAGAATACCCTGCGACACAACCATTCCGCCGATGTCTTCGGGACTTGTCTCTTTGCGGACAAGCAATACTTTTTCGCCTCTGTCATGCCATGCTTCGGCGTCTTTGGCGTTAAAAACAATTTTTCCTGTCGCGGCGCCGGGAGAAGCGTTTAATCCTTTTGTAAGCGCTTTTGCCGCTTTTTGCGCTTTAGCGTCGATCATCGGGTGGAGTAATTGATCCAAATGTCCCGGTGTGACGCGCAAAATGGCAGTGTTTTTATCAATTAAACCTTCGTTTACCATATCTACCGCGCATTTTACAGCGGCAGTTCCGGCGCGTTTGCCGTTTCTTGTCTGCAGAATGAAAAGTTCTCCCTGCTGAACGGTAAACTCCATATCCTGCATATCTTTAAAATATTTTTCCAGTCTGTTTTTGATTCCGACAAGCTGTTTATAAATAGCCGGATTTTTCTTTTCTAATGTAGAAATTCTTTCCGGTGTTCTGATTCCGGCGACAACGTCTTCGCCCTGCGCGTTCATTAAATATTCGCCGTAGAATTCATTGATACCTGTTGAAGGATCGCGGCTGAAACACACGCCTGTTCCTGAATCATCGCCGAAATTACCGAAAACCATTGATTGAATGTTTACAGCAGTGCCTTTTAAACCCCTGATATCTTCTATTTGACGGTATTTAATCGCTCTATCGCACATCCATGAACCAAATACGGCGTTTATCGCTCCCCAAAGCTGATCAAGCGGATTCTGCGGGAAATCTTTACCTGTGTCCTTTTTAACGATTTGTTTGTATTGTTCAACCAGTTTTTCCAAATCCGAAGCTGTAAGTTCGGTATCAAGTTCTACTTTTTTACTTTTTTTAATAGCATGAAGAGCCGCTTCGAAGTGATCAAAATGAACGCCCATTACAACATCGCCGTACATTTGAATCAAACGCCTGTAAGCATCCCATGCAAAACGCGGGTTTCCGGTCTTGTTTGAAAGACCTATAACCGATTTATCGCTCATTCCAAGGTTAAGAATCGTATCCATCATGCCGGGCATCGAAACTGCCGCGCCTGAACGAACTGAAACTAAAAGCGGATCATTCGGATCGCCCAGTTTCTTTTTCATCACTGCTTCTAATTTTTTAAGGCCAGCTTCGACTTCTTCTTTAATGCCGGCAGGATATTTATTTTTATTTTCATAATAAGAAGCGCATACATCTGTAGAAATTGTAAAGCCCGGCGGAACCGGAATACCAAGATTTGTCATCTCGGCAAGATTTGCGCCCTTACCGCCTAAAACCATTTTCATCGTTGCGTCTCCGTCGGCTTTACCTTTACCGAAGAAGTAAACATTTTTCTTTGCCATTAACATCCTCCATATAAAAGAATAACATCTTTTATTTTTTTGATCAAGTGTTTATAATAAATATTATGAACTATATTGATCTTCCTGTCTACAAGAATCAAGAAAAAATTTTATTAATGTTGAAAAATAATCAGGCGCTTGTTGTTGAGAGTCCGACAGGTTCAGGAAAGACAACACAGCTTCCTGTTATACTTTACGAAGCCGGATACGCGTCAGATAAGTGCGGCATAAAAGGCGGAATCATCGGAGTGACGCAGCCAAGACGCATTGCGGCGGTATCAGTAAGCGAATTCATTGCAAAACAAACAGAAACGCGCATTCCGGGGCTGATTGGATACAAAATGCGCTTCGCGGATCAGACTAATCATGAAACAAAAATAAAAATAATGACCGATGGAATGCTCTTGCAGGAGATGAAATTAGATCCATGGCTGTCAAAATACAGCGTTTTAGTCGTTGATGAAGCTCATGAACGCAGTTTAAACATCGATTTTATACTTGGATTGCTTAAAAGAGTGCTTGAAAGCCGAAAAGATTTTAAAGTAATCATATCATCTGCGACGATCAACGCGGAAATTTTCTCTGAATACTTCGGAAATTGTCCTATTGTAAAGATAGAAGCGCAAAGATTTCCTGTCACTCTTGTTTATGATCCTGTTAGGAGTGAGGAGTTAGGAGTGAAGAGTGAGGAGAGTGGAGTTAGGAGTGAGAAGTGGAGAGGAAAGAGAGAGCGGAGAGAAGGAAGAAGAGAGAGAAATAGTTTTAATTTTAACGCGGAAGAAGCGATTTTAATGAAAATAGAGGCTATTACAACGCGTTTTATTAATGAAAAGCGCGAAGGAGATATATTAGTATTTCTTTCAGGCGAAAAAATGATCAAAGAGTGCATGAATCGTCTTACATTCTGTTCAGTTGGAAATTTTTTACATTTAATACCTTTATACGGCAGACTTGGCAAAGAAGAACAGGAAAAAGTCTTTGAAGACGCTCCAAACGGCAAGACAAAGGTAGTAATATCAACAAATATCGCGGAAACATCGGTAACAATAGACGGAATAACCGCTGTAATTGATTCAGGATTGGCGAAATTAAACTGGTATAACCCGCGAACATTCACTTCAAGCCTGATTGAATCGCCTATTTCCATTGCGTCAGCGAATCAACGCAAGGGAAGAGCCGGAAGAACGCGCGAAGGATCATGTTACAGACTGTACACACGCAAAGATTTTGAACAGAGATCGCTTTATACAACGGAAGAAATCTTCAGAACAGACTTATCAGAAGTAATTTTACGCATGGCAGACCTCGGCATTACTGATTTTGAAGACTTTGATTTTATTTCAAAGCCTGACAGAGAAGGAATCATCGGCGGAATTGAAACATTAAATCTGCTTGACGCGCTTGAAAGTGACCGCACTTTATCAAATACAGGCAAATTAATGACAGAATTCCCTCTCGCGCCGCGTCAATCGCGCATTATTGTCGAAGCGATATTAAAATATCCTGATGTAATCCGCGAAACGATCATCGCGGCGGCGTTTTTATCAACACAAAGCCCTTATATTCTTCCTCCCGGAGAAGAAATCGAAGCAAGACAGGCGCATCATCGTTTCCGCGATGATTCAGGCGATTTTGTTTCGTATTTAAAACTTTTTAAGTCATACAATGATTCAACTAATAAAGTAAAATTCTGCGAAAATAATTATCTTGATGACCGCGCAATGGCGGAAATCGTTAATGTAACAGCGCAATTAGAAGAAATTCTCGCAAAGATGAAAATTCCTGTGCATTACCGCTCTCAGCCTATGGAAAATAATGAAATAGATGATTATTTATGCTGCATAGGACGCGGAATGATTCAATTTGTCTGCGCAAAAGAAGGACACGGGAGAATCGGCACATACAGCAGCTTAACAGAAAGAAAAATAATGATTCATCCGGGATCTGTAATGTTTAAAGCTGATCCTCATTTTATTGTCGCAGGAGAGATTGTACGCACCTCAAAAATGTACGCAATGAGCGTTTCTCCGCTTTCTAAATCATTATTAAACAGAATAAGGCCGGGATTATTCGCTGATCATGGTCATTCTGATACAGACGACGCGCAATTCAGGGAATTTAAACGCGAGAAACAAAAAAAAGAGCGCGATTTTACCAACAATATGAAAATATCAGGCGTTGTGTTCGAAATTATCACGATCAAAGGAAAGAAAACTGTCCTTCTTCCATGGGAAAAATTAAAAGAGATTCGCGAAGATCTTTCTCCGGATGCTGTATACAAAAATATAAAAGGAAAAATAATAGTTAAGAATCAATATAATCTTCTTGCCGGAGAAAAATTGGAATTAATCCTCGCTCTTACTCCAACTCTCGACGCAGACAGCGCGTTTTCCCGCGCATGGCCGCGAAAAGAAAATTTTAACTCAAAAAATAACCTTTCCGCTCTTTTAAAACACCTCGACAGCCTTGCGCGTCCTGTTGTATGGAAAAAAAACTCAAAAGATTTGGGATTTTTGGGTCTTTTTACAGACGGAGAGGGAAATTACTGGCTGCGGGCGTCACGCGGCTTCTATACAGGCCTAAACGAAAGTTTATCAAGCCTTGAATCGCTGATCGATGAACTGGGCGAGGATGTCGATATCGATCAGAAACACATTGTAAATCAATGTTACCGCAGATTATCCGGTTATTTAGGATAATTTTACTCAGGAATTATTGTAACATCTTTAATATAGAATGTTCCTGTTTGATTCGCGCATTGGAATGACAGCGTTGAACCGTTTGCTGTGGGCAATGCAGCTCCTGGAATTGTAAACAACTGGTATTCATTAGTTATTGTTATATTTTGCCCCAAACTTCCATGCGCATCTGTCCAATAATATTGAATATACATATTCCGCGTCCCGCTTGCTGTTTTGGCGTAAAAACTATATTTGTATTTAATGCCTGCCATTGCCTCGGAAGCGTAATCAAAAGTCATCGCCGCGTCCCATTGATTGACGCTTGTTGCCGTTACATAGGCTCTATATTCGCCGTTCCCCAAGTCTTCTCTGGTCATTGCGGCGGGAGAATTAACATAACTGCCCCATATTAATTTTAACGGCTGAGGCGCCGCTTCAATGGAAACTCCGGTAACGCTGGAATTATAAACATCTATTGTTTTAGCATTATTAATTACATAGAGAGGAGCCGGACTGTCACTGTTTTGATAAGTTTCTACGCGGAAATAAATCGGCGTAGAAGCTGCAAAAGGAACGATTTTTGTTGTCCACGACGCTTTCCCGCCGGTAATATTAAGTCCAATTTCTCTTTTCCATGTTGAATTCGCGTTATGAAGGATCAATTTTGCGTATCCGGCGTTAGCTACCAAACCCGAAAGAGTTAAAGTGCCGCTTATATCGATGCTGGAATTTCTTGCATAGTTCGCTGTTATTTGAACATCGCCTGAAAAATTTATCACTGTAGCTGCGGAATTTGGATTTACGGCGCTGCCTTCTCCTGTAACTGTCCAGTGTGTAAATTGATAGCCCGCGGCCGCGTTTGCCGTTACGGTAATTGGATTGCCGGAGTAATATTTTAAGTCCCATGAACTGCCTGAAAGCCTTAAAGTTGACGAGTTTAGTTTAATTTCCGCGCTAGGCAGATAGTAAGAGTCATCTCTCGCGGATATAACTATATTTTTTAAATCAACGGCGTTTACGCCGAAATACTTCGGCAGATATTCATTTATCATGACCGGTCTGATGTCGTTCAGATATTTTCTGGCATCGTTGACTTTATTATCAAATTGAGCCGGCCATCCGCCCCATCTCGCAAAATAACCTTTAGAGTAATCACCCATTAAAACGCTGTATATGGCCGCATAATCGTTTAATTTAGGCTCAAATCTGTTGGGATGGAAATTAATATTGTATAAATCCATTATCGCGTTAACAAAATCACGTTTGAAATCAGAATTTTTCATTAATGCCGCGAATAATTTGCTGTTGTCGTGATAACTGTGATCGCCTTGAATAATTCTGTAAAAAGCGTCTCTTTTATCATCAGCGCTGCCTAAAAGACCGCCGCTGGAATAAATTCCCATGGAAAATTCGACATCGAACATCTGCCAGCGCCATTTTGTGTCACCATACGGATTACCGGATTCCACGGCGCGCGTTCTCCATAAACGGTAATTATTCTGCGGCCAGTCTTCGTTATGAATGTAAATTTGCGCGGCAAAATAATCAATAAAGTTTTGAATATCAAATATTTTGCAGAAATCGGCGTAATTTTGCGCATTGGACATGTCTTTATTTTTAAAATTACTAATCATGCTCCAATAAAGCGAGTCTTCGCCGGGATTTCCGTCATCCAGCGCGCCGTTATCAAAGGAAATAACATTATTTCTGTTTACGCCGTATTTATATTCAGTGTGATTGTCGCTGTATCTCTCCTGAAGATTATAAGGGCCCCAATATTCGCCGTTGATGAATAAAACGCACGGAATTCCGGCCTGCGTGGAAAAATTTCTGTCGTTGAGCATTTCATGCAGAAAAACATCGTAAAATTTTGTAGCTTCGCTGTCATTTGCGCCGTTTCTCAGCATAAAACTCTTGTATGTTCCTACAGGCGTGCCGTTTACGCGCACTGCGCCGGGAATAAGCTGATAATTAGTCAAATTATTAATGCCGCCGTACTCGCTCCGGAAATAAATATTAAAACTTTTCTGTCCGGCCGCGCGCGACCAGCCGCCGCGAATGCGGATACCCACATTTGTAGAAATTGCGGAGCTTCTTGAACTTGCGTTACCTGTAAAATATTCCATGAATGCAACGCGTTCCCATTCTATTCCCCTTTGTAAAAAATTGTATTGCGTTTTAGTAGGGCTGTCTTTCTCTTCCCAGCGATTGGTGCTGACTCCGCGCACCATAATGCCATAATTAATATCTACAAGGTTGTAAGGATCGGTAACAAGCGAAATAATCGGAACATCCATGTAATTTCCCAGATTATTCCCGACAAAATACGTTCTGGTTGTAACATCGCTTGATTTTGTTCCTGAGGGATCAACCGCAACCGCGCGAATCACCGCGGCTTTAGGCACCTGAGCGCTGGTTGGAGTATAAATATCAGGCATACTGCCGCGCGGATCATCAATAGCGTCCCACGGCGTCTTGAACATGTAAAAATTGTGCGAATTTTCCGGCGTTGCAAGAAGATTTGCCTGCATTGGAGAATTACGATCAGTGATGGTTACAGGAGATGAATATTTAAAGACTGTTTTATTATTAACTTTTTTTGGATCGGGAATGCTGCCGTCTATCGAATAATAGATTGAATTTCCTTCTCCGGCTGTTATTGAAAGAGAGAATGACTGCGAATAAAGCCCGCTAGCCTGAGAAAAATCCGGCGCTCTTATTCTGCCAGGGTTAATTATGATGTTATCATCGCCGTTATTTTCCGGTGTATCGGGACAGGAAGCGAACAGGCAGCAGATTGCAAGTACTAAACATATTTTCTTCATTATAATCTCCTCAATGCACCCTGCATTACCATTATTCTATCGCTTCGCCGGTTATCGGATTCCATGCGCCGGCAGAAGAATTTCTTGGCCAGTATTTATATAATTCCGAATCCTGCATGGCCGTAGAACGAATATCTATTCTGCTAAAATCAATTGAGTTATCATCCGTATCGGTAAGTGAATTACGGCGTGTAAGCTGCGGTCTGGATTGCTGGGCGAACGCTGTTTCAAAACCTGTTGCGGTATTTGTAACTCCAAGCATATCAATATAATCACCAGACAAACTTAATTCCGTAAAGGGATTGGCAACAGTTAGAAGAGCGCTTTGATTAATCATCAGCGCTACTTTAAATCCATCGTTTGTAAGAACAAAATCATATTCCCGATCTGCGGCAGGCATAGTTGTTCTTGGCGTGTTGTTTCCTTCGGTGTTATTACTGATAATAACAAACGAACTATAAGCAGGGATAGTACCTGTTAATTTAAAAACATTTGTCCAACCGGGAGTGGCGTTTTCTCCGATATGCAAATAATAACCGCTTGTATCTAAATTTATTTCCACATTAGTGTTGTTATACAGCTCCACCAGCGATTTTGAGAATCCACCGCTGGCATTGCCGTGGGTATTTGCCTGCAAAATCATCAGTTTTGGAGTTCCCGGAGGAGGAGGAGGGAAAGGAGACCATTCGCCGTCTGCGCTGTATCTGGGTTTTACTTGAGCCAGCTTTGTATCAATTATTCCGTTATTTCCGCTTACTCTTCTGTAATCGATCCTTTCAAAATCATTTAGATTATTATCGGTATCCTCAAGCGATCTGCGACGCGCCGCTGCCTGTTTGGAAATTGCTGTGAACGCGGTTGTTTCAAAAGCATCAACGCTGGATGCGCTGTTATTATAAGCGCCGAGCAAGTCTACATAATTAACCGCTGTTCCTCCTGTCATGGCAAAGGGATTTTCTACAGTTAATTTATATTGATTTTCCATCAATGCGACTTTAAAACCATTATTGTTTAATACAAATGTATCAACAGTTTGATCCGCGTTTTCAAAATATAAACGGCTATCACCAGTAATTTCACCTAATAAACCAGTGATAAGATATGAACCTTTCGCCGGAATTGTTCCTGTCAGATTAATAACGGTCCAGTTTGTGCCTGTTGCGCCGTATTGCAGGGAAAAAGCACTTAAATCGATAGCAGCGTCAGTGTTATTGTACAATTCTACAAAGCTGCGGGTAATCGCGCCGTCAGTGGAAGCTCCCGCTTGTAATATGAGCAATTTTCCCGCGTATTCGCTTTTTTCGCCTGCTATTGTCGGATTTTCAGGTGGAGGAGGATCTTCAGGCTCCGCAAACGGATTCCATTTTCCCGCTTTTGAGTTTCTTGGGTAGCGGACTTCAAACTCCTCATCAGTCAAAGAAATTCCGCTGTCACTGGTTGCTCCATATCTTGCCGCGATAAAATCAACAGAGTTATCATTTGTGTCTGTTAAATTATTCCTGCGAACGGCTTGAGAAGCAGAACAGCGAGCGGGATCGGTCTCAAAACCAAAAATATTATCGGGAGGTGACGCATTAGGATTATTTAAAGCGCCCACCATGTCGATATAACCCGATGCTTTTTTTCCGTTACCATCAACATCAAAAGGATTTTGCATATTTAATGCTGCGCTGCCTTCTATAAGCGCGACTTTAAACGATCTGTTGCTTAACTTAAAATTAATATTGTTAATATCGCCGTAGTCTGCGCCGTGTTTTTCTTCAATCTTGTAACGCGCGATTGTTGAACCTTCGTTCGGTCCTAAAATAAGAAACGATCCTCCGGCGGGAATTGTTCCATTTAAGGAAATATTTGCCCATTCCCAGTCTTCAGTTACATCAGTACCTCTTTCTCCGTCAGCATAATAAAGGCTGATTCCGTTTAAATCTATCGCGGTTTCAGTTGTATTGTACAATTCAACAAAAGAGTGCGTTGCGCCTGCTGCAGTGCTTGATGAGCCATAAGCCTGCAGGATAAGCAGTTTGCCCTCATACTCGCTCTTTTTTGCTTCTGTATTTCCCGGTTCTTCAGATCCCGGATCCTCAGGACAACCTGTCAGAAACAGGCAGGACAGTAAAATTGTTATAATACTTATTGCAATTAAATTAGTCTTTTTCATATTAATCTCCCTATAACAGAATTTTACCCCTTATATGCGCGCAGGTCAACGAAAACAATTGAATTTAAAAAAGATTTAGGACAGCAATAAGGCGTTCTTTGCGTTTAGACGGGAAATCCTTCTATTGTGCAATTATAATTTTTTTAATATGCTTTGTTCATGGCATTTATCTTTTATAACACTTTAGGGCGCGAGAAACAGGCTTTTAAGCCAATTTGCGAAGGAAAAGCAGGTTTTTACGGATGCGGACCTACTGTTTACAATTACGCGCACATCGGCAACCTGCGCGCTTATGTGCATCACGATGTGCTGGTGCGCGCTCTCAGGCGGGCAGGCTATGATGTAAAACACGTAATGAATATCACCGATGTCGGTCATCTTTCCGACGATGCAGATAACGGCGACGACAAAATGGTAAAAACCGCAGAAGAACGCGGCAAAAGCGTTCTTGAAATAGCTGATTTTTACACAAAAGCTTTTTTCAACGACACCGACAGAATGAATATTAACCGCCCCGCCATTATCTGCAAAGCTACGGAGCATATCGCGGAAATGATCGATCTGATCAAAAAAATCGAAGAAAACGGCTTTACATATTTTGCGGGCGGCAATCTTTATTTTGATATATCGAAATTTCCGTCATACGGCGATCTTGCGCTGCTTCGAATGGACGAGTTAAAAGCCGGCGCGCGCATAGAAGAAGACGAAAACAAGCGCAATGCAGGCGATTTTGCGCTCTGGTTTACAAAAAGCAAGTTCGCGAATCAGGCGCTTGTGTGGGACAGCCCGTGGGGAAAGGGCTATCCCGGCTGGCACATTGAATGTTCAGCAATGAGCATGAAGTACCTTGGCGAACAGTTTGATATTCACGCGGGCGGAATCGATCATATCCCGATCCATCACACAAACGAAATAGCTCAGAGCGAGGCCGCCACAGGCAAAAAGCCATGGGTACGGTATTGGCTCCACAACGAGTTCCTTGTGATGGACAAGGGGAAAATGTCTAAATCGGCGGGCGGATTTCTCACCCTGCAATCCCTTATTGATGAAGGCTTCGATCCCCTGGATTACCGCTATTTTCTACTTGGCGGCCATTACCGCAGCCAGCTTCAATTTTCCATTGAAAGCCTTAAAGGAGCGGCAAACTCCCGAAAATCGTTAATGAGCAAAATAAAGGGGTTAACCGCCAAAGCTGAAACACAGGGAGAAGGCGGGAATATTGCCTCTTATATAGAAGATTTCAATAAAGCTATAGAGGATGACCTGAATACACCCAGAGCGCTTGCCGTACTTTGGGGGCTTTTGAAGGATGGGCCCGCTTCAAAGGAGGCTTTATCGGCCATTTTCGATATGGACAAGGTTCTGGGACTCAAACTGGAGGATGTAAAAAATCACACTGACAGCGACTTTTTTAAATCTGTGGGCGAAGATTTTACACGGGAAATTGACGATCTAATCGCAAAACGCGCAGAGGCAAAAAAGGCAAAAGATTTCACCGCGGCGGATAATATAAGACAAAACCTTAAAGATCGGGGTATAATACTCGAAGACGGTCCTTCAGGGACGATCTGGCGAAAAATCTGACAATGTAACATATAAGGAAAAAGCTTGTTTAACAATATAGAGGACAATTTTGAGGGCGACTCGAATCCGGCTGAAGGCCAGAGACAGGCTCCTACGCCCGAGTTCAACCGGGAATTCAAGCGCTTATATGACTCTGCGTTTCAGATTTTGTACCGGGTAGCTTACAGGGTTACAAACTCAAGCGAAGCGGCGGAAGATTTATGTCAGGAAGGTTTTTTCCGTTTATACGAAAAGAACATGGTCTTCCCGAATCCCGAAGAAGCAAAATACTGGCTGATACGGGTTGTCAAAAACGCCGCGTTGAATTATGCAAAGCGCAAGGATCGGGAACGCAAAGCATACCAGCGCGCTTTTAAGGAAGATTACAGGCAGCAGGAAACCGGAGAGGGACTGCTTGTAAGAAAAGAGACGAGCGAAGAAGTGCAAAGCGCTCTTGATAAGCTGCCGGATAATCTGCGTATGGTTTTAATTTTAAAAGAATACGCGGAAATGAATTATAAAGAGATTGGGAGAGTTCTTGGCATTAGCGAAGGAAACGTTAAGGTGCGGGTTTTCAGAGCCCGCGAGCGGCTTGCCGCTTTATTAGAAGGTGGTTTAAATGTGTCCTGATCCGCAGTTATTATCAATTTACGTAGACGGAGAGCTGCCGTCCCCATGGAAAGAAAAAATGGAAGCCCATTTAAAAGGGTGTTCCGTTTGCAATGAAAAACTCAAAAATTTTAAACACCTTCATGAATTATTTAAAAAGGATAACACTGTCAGGCGGACTTATGTAGAGCGCGTTGTTGATGAAGCGGAAGAAGAGCGCACGTATACAGAAGAAGAAATGCGGGAAACCAAAGACAGAATCTGGAAAAGAATAGAATCCAAGCGAAAAGTAAGATCGAATGTCTGGCGGCGCAGGCTTTCCATTCCGGTTCCTGTCGCGGCTGCCGCGGCGGTTATACTGGTGCTGTTTGCCGGCATTTGGGTTAACAGGCAGACTGTTATACAAAACGAACTTGCAAGACAGGCAGAATCAATAAACAAAGTAAACTTTATTCTTGCGTCGGAAGAGGAAGAGCTGCCGGTTATCAATCCCGCAGCCGCGGACTTAAACGGCGTCCTTCAATATTTGGGCGGCGACGGCACAGAAATAATAATTATTCAGCTTCCTGAAAGAAACTTTCAGAGATCGGGCGAGCCTGCAATAATAAGAGCTGCAGATTATCAGCAGACCGTAATTCCGAGGAGATAGCCGTAGAATGATCCGTTCATTTTGTTTTGCCAGCGCGTTATTAATTTTAACGGCAGTCATTTCCGTCGAAGCGCAGGAACGGCCGGTAGGTAACCGTGATTTGAATCCCGAGATAAGAAGACGCGCTCTTTTGCTTGATATCAGCACAAGGGTAATTGAAGGCGAACATAATGAGGTATGGGCGCAGTCGCTTCAAAAAATCGCCATACCGGGAAACCCCGTGAGCATTAAAATGGTTGGTTCAAATATTGTAGTGGCCGTTCAATTTACGCCTTTTATACGAAGAGGCGGCAGCGTGCTTGTGGCTCAGGGGCAAATTTGGATCAACGACCCGGAAAAAGGCATGAGTTATTACACTTCGATTCAGACAATTCCACTGGAGTTTAACGAACCAATTTATTTCTTTCCGCTTGGAGCGGCGCCTGAACTGGGGTCATCAATCGAAATAATTATAACAGTTAAAAGATACAATGAAAGCGTTATTACAAATAATGAAGAATAAGTTTTTATTAATTTTTATTCCGGTTTTTCTTATTTCTTGCGGCATGGAAGCTCCCGTTATTACTTCGATCGATCCAAAAATCGGAAGAATGGGAGAAATTATCACTCTTACAGGCAGCAATTTCGGCGAATCGCGCAACGAATCTTACGTTAGTATCGCCGGCATTTCGCCTACCAATTCGTCATATTATTTGTGGGAAGACGACCGTATAATAATCAGAGTTCCGGAACTTGGAGAATCGGGTCTTGTTTACATTCACGTAAATGGAAAAAAAAGCAACGGCGTTCTTTTTTCAAACTCGGCGTCTGTGCCAAGACCGGTTGAAGGCGAAGAATTCGGCCTTGAACCGCGAATTGCCGAAGTAAACCCCCAGACAGGCATACCGGGTTCTATAATTTCAATCACAGGAACCAATTTTGGCATATCGCGCGAGAATTCGCTTCAGTTGATATCTCAGCAGCAATCCGCATCACACGCGGCATCACAGGCTTACGGCGTATTTTTTTCATGGGATTATGAGCTAGGAGCGAATAATCCGTTCGCAGTCAGAGACCCTGAATACATAGAGGTGTCAGAAACAGAGCTTGGCTATGAATCATGGAGCCAGCGTGAAGTGCGAGTACGCATACCTGACGGCGCAATCAGCGGTAATCTGGAAATAAGAACGCCTAACGGAGTATCAAGGCCGGTTTATTTTGAGGTAAGCGGAAAACCCGGAAACAAGATTTTTAAGGATAAACGCAGTTACACAGTTACATATTCCGTTGACGTTAAAATTCATGACGCTTCAAGGCCTAACACGCTTTATCTTTGGATACCAAAACCGATTATTTCACCCTCGCAGAGAAACGTCACTCTTGTTTCACGTAACGTGGAGCCGTTCGCGGAAAACCACAGGGGGGTGAGCCTTTATAAACTGGAAAATCTTGGCACGGGCGCGAATCAGTCTATCAATCTTTCATTCCGCGTTGATGTGTACGCCGTTGAAACATCAATGAGGCCGTCTTCGATAAGGCAGGAAAGGCTTCCGTTATCGGCATTGTACACTCACAGCACGCTTTTATTACCGAGCGATCATCAGCAGGTAAGAACAACTGTGAACTTCATTATAGGAAGAGAGCAAAATGTATATTTAAAAGCAAAAGCGATATATGACTGGATAATAAATAATATTTACATATCGGATGAACATTTGCTGGACACCAATGTAATAACAGCGCTTGACAGAAAACGCGCGGATTCCTACACCGCGGCGCTTCTTTTTACGACAATGTCGCGCGCAGCGGGAATACCGTGCATACCAATCGCGGGCGTGCTGGTAGACAAAAACGGATGGACAGATCATCATTATTGGGCGGAAGTATGGATCGATGGTTTTGGATGGATACCTGTCGACCCGGCAATGGGATCGGGAGCGATAACTTTTATTAACAGCGCGCAAATAACGGACAACCCCGTAAGTTATTATTTCGGCAATGTTGACAGCAGCCGTATCGCTTTTTCGAGAGGAGAGGTTGTTCTTTCGCAGATGGAAAGCCGGGGACGGATAGTTTATCATAAGCAGTCATATTCGCTGCAAAATATTTGGGAAGAAGCCGCGGGAGGGCTTGAATCGTATTCAAGTCTTTGGAGAGATATATCAATAAGCGGAATTTATCAGTGAGGGTTTTATGGTTACAGTAATTTCATTGGGCGGCTCAATTGTCGCGCCGGACAAGGTTGATACGGAATTTGTAAAAAATTTTACCGCTCTCGTCCGTTCGTTTATAGAAAAAGACGCCAACAACCGTTTTATTTTTGTGGTCGGCGGCGGAGGTCCCGCAAGGCATTATCAGAACGCGTACCGCGAAATTTTAAAGGACAGCGTTAAAGACGAAGAAGCCGACTGGATAGGCATAATGGCGACGCGTTTAAACGCGCAGCTTATAAAAGCCGTCATGAGTGAATGGTGTAATCAGGAGGTTGTGTACAATCCGATGGAAGTCGCTCCCCTGACAGGCCATGTTCTTGTGGCCGCCGGATGGAAGCCGGGATTTTCTACAGATTACGACGCCGTGCTGCTGGCTGAACGATTCGGCGCGCAGACTGTGATAAATCTTTCCAATATAGAAAAAGTCTACACGGCTGATCCAAAGCTTGATCCTAATGCCAAACCGATTGATAAAATCACATGGGTGGATTTCCGCGCCATGGTAGGCGACGAATGGGTTCCCGGAAAAAATGTTCCATTTGATCCCATAGCAAGCCGTCATGCGGAAAAGCTCAGGTTAAAAGTTATTTGCGCATCCGGAAAAAATATTGATAACCTGAGAAAAATACTTAACGGCGAAGAATATACCGGAACAACAATTTGCGCCGAATAAATTAATCTGTCACCGTAACTTCAACTTCCATAACTCTCTGTTTTATAACTTTTAAAACTTTAATTGATAAATTAAGCTTGGAACCGGGCCACGTTAAAACTTCGTTGACGCGCGGCAGCCTTCCAAGATTCTCCATAATCCAGTTTGCGATGGTAGTGTCCGGAATAGAATCATTCTCATTGTCATTGTCATCGGGCTGCTCTTCCTGCGGCTTCTCCTTATCGCGCTGAATTTGCTTGGAAATCGCTTCCAGCATATCGATAAAATTGACATTGCCAAGAACCCTAAAACATCTGCCGGAGATTTTTTTAACGGATTCAATAATTTTATCATGCTCGTCCCAGATTTCGCCTACCAGTTCTTCGACAATATCTTCTATTGTGACAATTCCCAAAGTGCCGCCGTGCTCGTCCACAACTACGGCGAGGTGCGCGTGTTTTTCCTGCAAGGTCTTTAAAAGTTTTCTGATTTTAATCGTTTTCGTGACAAAAACAACAGGCTTAATGATTTCCGCCGCGGTTTTTAAACCCTTCACCACTTCGTGATGAAAATCTTTTAAAAGTATAATGCCTTTAATATTATCAATGGAGTCCTGAAAAACCGGCAGCCGCGAAAAACCAGTCTCCGCGAATTTCCGGTCGATTTCTTCCACGGAAGCCGTGTCAGAAACGGCTATAACATCGACGCGCGGCGTAAAAATGTCTGAAACTTTCTGATCGTCAAATCCAATCACCTGGCGGATCATGTGCTCTTCATGTATATTGATGCCGCCTTCCTGTCTTACTTCTTCCACAAATGTTAAAAGCTCGTCTTCTGTTGTAGACCTGTCACCCTTTACCGGAAAGAGCAGCATAAGAAATTTTTTCCACGCGCTCATAATTAAATTGATGGGGGTAAGAATGACAGTAAAAAAACGCAAAAACGGCGCGTTCCTTAAAGCGGTTGTCTCAGGATTTTCTTTCGCCAAAGCCTTCGGAGAAATGTCACCGAAAATTAAAACAAGCAGCGTTACAACCACAGAAGCGATGCTTACTCCCTTTGCGCCAAACAGATTGATAAAAAGAGCTGTCGCAAGCGCGGACGCTGTGATATTTACAATATTGTTTCCAATCAATACAGTAGAAAGAAGTTTGTCGTACATCTCAAGCATTTTTAAAACAAGCCGCGCCCGCTTGCTTTTTTGCGCCATATTTTTTAGTTTAATTCTATTAACCGCCGAGAAAGCCATTTCGCATGACGAGAAGAAAAACGACAAGCAAAGCAAAGCAACAAGAGTAATAATAACGACTGTATTGTATGAATGCGAGCTATCCATAATTAATAGGCGCCGATCAGAATCGAACTGATGCATCGCGGTTTTGCAGACCGCTCCCTTACCGCTTGGGTACGGCGCCGTAAATTCCTGTACAAAACAGGGTAAATTAATATAAAACCAGTGTCAAGATATCAATTTAACGAATTCCACTGCGGCAGGTGAGAGTTTTCATCATCGCTGCTTCTGGGAGCAATTACCGGATCATTATTGTGTACTGGTAAATCACCGCGGCTTCCACCCGGGATAACCGGCAGAACATAATCGTCAAGCTCCAGCGGCCGCAGCATTAAATCATCAAGGAAGTCTGTATCTATGTCATTAAAATGCGGAGAGGTAAGTCCCGTCCCCGTTTGATATTGAACCGTTCCAAGATTGTGTTCGCAGTATTGAGCGGGAACTGTCCCCGAGAGGAAAGGAAGATAAATCGAGCCGTCTATGCACGCGGACGTTGGAAGAAGACCCGTTTTTCTGCAGACAGCCGCGTCTACTACGCCTGAAGGTCTTGTAAAGCTTTTCTGCGCAAGGCCGCGGTGAATATCACGCATGTAATCGCCCCATACAGGGCCGCCAAGCTCCGCTCCGGTCTGCGATATTCCAAGCGAATTGCCGGGTCTGTCAAAGCCGTACCATAACGCTGTTGTGTAATAAGGAGTGTAACCAACAACCCACGCGTCGGACCAGTTCTGCGTGGTTCCGGTTTTGCCCGCAACGGGCATTCTGTATGTTCTGCCTTCGCTGTCTCTGTAAGTAAGTTTAGATCCCGCGCCTGTTCCAAGAGCCAGAGTGCCTCCCGTTACGCCAAATTCCAAAAGGCGCGTCATGACAAACGCGTTTTGCGGCGTGATAACCTGCGCGTTATTCGCCATTTGCTGCTGCTTAAGGCGGACGTCTCTTTCGATATCAAATATTATTCTGCCGTTGCGATCTTCGATTGTTCTGATAGCAATCGGCGTTACGTCGCGCCCCTGATTCGCAAAAACAGCGAAAGCTCTTCCCATTTGCAGCGGCGAAACAGAGCTGATGCCCAAACCGAGCGGATAAACCCTCGGGAAAATACGCCGGATTTGAGCAGGATCGGTAATATTTAAAAGAGCGGCGGATCTGTTAATTGCCGCGTCAAAGCCGATTGTTTCTAGTATTTTTAAAGACGGTATATTTAAAGACAGAGACAAAATATTATAGAGCAGCAGCGGGCCTCTCCACGCTCCGCCGTAATTATTAGGAACATAAGGCGTTCCGTCTTCGTTGTGAAAAGCCACCGGCAAATCGTAAATTAAAGACGCTGACGTAAATTTGCGGCTGTCTATGGCGGCGGAATAATAAAGCGGCTTAAAAGCTGAACCCGGCTGAACGCTTGCCTGCGTGGCGCGGATAAGCTGATTCGATTCGTCATATTTTGAACCGCCGATAATCGCGGTAATGTATCCTGTTTCATTTTCTATTGTGATGAGCGCGCCTTCTACAACATTTTGATCTGTGTTTTCTTTTAACTGCGCAAAACCGACATCGGTAATAGATTTTAAATCGTCAAGGCCGAAGGCAAGAGCCGCCATGTCAACTAAAGGATTAATTGTTTTCGTATAACGGTTAATCGCCCTGAATTCATTTTGTCCCGAATAAATGCCGCGAATTTCCGTCAGATTAAAAGTAAGAGTTAATAAATCAACGATGGGCAGATATATTCTTTCCGCCGTTGTATTTCCCCTTTGATTAGAATATACCCTGTTGCCTCTTTCCAAACCTTCAGCCATATATTTCTCGGCTGCCGCCTGATGCTCAAGATTGAGGGTTGTGTGCACAATATAACCATCGCGGAAATAATCCATGGAACCGTACATCAGCATATCCATTTCGCGGCGCACATATTCGCTGAACCACGGCGCTTTATCTTCGCGAGTTAAGTACGCGGAGAGTGAAGGCCTTGTCCAGTCGAAGTTGTCCCAGTACTTTTTATACGACGCCTCGGTATCCTCCTGATTGGCGTAACCAAACTGAACCATGCGATCAAGAACAAAGCGCTGTCTGTCCATCGCAAGCTCCGGATTTTTTAAAGGATCAAAACGCGTGGGGCCCGAAAGCAAAACCGCTAATACTGCGGACTCGGCGAGATCAACTTCTCTCGCGCTGTGGCCGAAAAAATATTTGCTGGCAGTCTCAACGCCGTAAGTGCCGGGACCCATCGGCATGTAATTTAAATAAATTTCAAGAATCTCATTTTTTGTATAACGTCTTTCTATTTGAAAAGCCCACCACAGCTCTTTTAATTTTCGCCTTACTGTGCGCTCGCCTCTGTCTGTATATAATGTGCCTGCAACCTGCTGGGTAATTGTGGAACCGCCGCCTAAATTTTTGCCGATTAACTGCCCTAATGTCGCGCGGGTAATGGCCCTGATGCTGAAACCGCGATGGTTATAAAAGTCGGGGTCTTCGCGGGCGAGAACAGCATGAATCAAATGCCTTGGCAGTTCGCCCAAAGAAACCATTTCCCGCTTTTCGTCGGACGCAAACTCGGTAATCAGATTGCCGTTAATGTCCAGAATTTTTGTAGGAAGCGCGGGAGCCAGATCGACAAAATTTTCATCATTTTTTGTGTTAGCCGTTGTCGCAAGAGCAAAACCGAGACCTACGCCCATCGTCACCACCACTATTATGGTAAAGACTGCGATTATTTTAACAAAAATTGAGAAAAAAATGCCAGCTCCGGAGCTACCCATACATACAGCCTATTAAATAAGTACTATTCCGTCAAGAGGGACTAGGATACGCTTCAGAAGCGTCTTTTTGGCTCATTAACCTGCGGAGTTTTCTTAATTCAAAGATAATTAATGTGCCAGTAACAAGGAAGGAAAAACCATCCGCGACAGGAGTAGCCGCGATTACACCCCAAAGCCCCCAAACTTTACCAAAAATGAGTATGCAGGGAATGAGAGCTAAACACTGCCTTAGCATGGAAAGAAAAATTGATATTTTCGGCCGGCCGGTAACAACAAACAGGTTGGTAGAGACTATTTGAAAACCGGCAAGAGGCAGGAGCAGCATAAATATTCTCATCGCCCTCGGCGCGTACTGCATAAGAGCATCGCTGCCATTAGGCGCAAAAAGCTGTACCAGCTGTACAGAGAAAAATTGAACCGCAATAAACCCGGCAGTGCAAATTAATGTTGCGGCGGAAATTGCGCCAAGGTAGGCGCGTAAAACGCGGCGGTATAATTTAGCTCCGTAATTGTAGCCCAAAATCGGCTGAGCGCCCTGATTGATGCCGAAGATAGGCATAAGGATCAGCATTAAAATCGCGCCGATTATGCTCATTCCCGAAAGAGCGATGTCTCCGCCGTTTTCTACATTTAAAGAAGCAGCCCCGTACCAGCCTGCGCTTTTATTGTTTAAAAGCTGAACCGCGGACATTATAAACTGCAGCAAAAACTGCGCTGAACCAAAAGCCATAATTTGCGTAACAATCGAAGCGTCCGGCTTTAACATTTTAAAATTCAATCTGACGACCGCTTTTTTGCTTAAAACAAATCTTAGTATGTAAGCTGTAGAAATAAATGTAGAAACGACGGTCGCCCACGCAGCGCCTTCTACTCCCCATTTAAACCACAGAATAAAAATCGCGTCAAAAATGATGTTAAGAACAGCGCCGAGTATCATGGCGATCATGGTAACGCCGGGAAACCCCTGCGCTCTTGTGCAGTGCGACATCCCGAAACTTACCAGAAAGAAAACGGAACCAAACAGCGTTATGCGAAGATATTTTTCAGCATATCCGAGAGCTTCGCTTCCCGGCTCCGCGCCCATGAGCGAAAGAATCGGTTCAAGAAAAACAAGCCCTATTACCGTCATGACAACGCCTGCGCCGATCAGCAGAAAGAAACAATGATCCAGAGCGTTCTCCGCTTCCTGCTTTCTGCCCTGCCCCAGCCGCATGGAGATCATGTTCGCGGCGCCTATTCCAAAGAGCATCGCGAACGCCATGCCGATTGTCATTACGGGAAGAACAAGCGAAAGCCCGCCGAGCGCGATTTCATTAACAGCCTGCCCAACAAAGATACGATCGACAAAATTATAAAGCGCGTTTACAAGCATTCCTGTAATCGCGGGAACAGAGAATCTTAAAAGCAATTTACCAACAGGCTCTACGCCTAATTTGCCGGCTGCATCAATTTTTTTCTCTTCCACTCATCACTCCTAACTAAAAAAACTCCTCACTTAATCATCGCTGCCCAAAGACGCAGTTTCTGAGACGCCCAATGAACAATTAAAAGGCGAAGGCAGTAATGAGCGCTTAATTCATTATCAAGAACAGCCTGCGAAAAAACAGCTTTTATTACGTCATTTACTTTTGAATATTCATTCGGAAAATCCAGAATCCAGCGCGATAACGCTTCGCCGTCGTCTTTTTTTACATAGCTTTCGACGGAATCATGGAAACTTTTTGCATAGGAGGCGATTACAGAAGCTGTGAATTTCTGCTTCTTTTTATTCTGCGCGGTATTTACAAATTCCAGAGCCGCTTCAACTTCGTCCATCGCAAGAGTAGCAGCTAACGAATTGTTCGCGGCGTAACGCGCAAGTATTTTATAAAACTTTTTCTGCGTGTCAATAATCGCGGCAATCGCCAGAATAACTTCATCCAGAAGATACGGCGGCAGATTTTTTCCGCGCAGAATATCAAGCAATACGGAAACTGAATCGTGGTGGCGGTAAATTCCCAAAGCTTCGGCTCCCATGATTTTAAGCCTAGGATTTTGGGAATTTAAAATTAATTTTTCTATCTCGGGGCGGAAAGGCTCGTCTTTAATTTTCGCGAGCGCGATAACGGATTCGCCGGCCAGCATGTAATCGTCGGATGACGCAAGCTCCCTCAGTTTAGGAACAGCGAAGGCGCATGCGTGATTTCCTAAAATACGCGCGGAAATATACGCCGTTGTAAAAGGATTATTAATAACGTCGTCCATTAAAGCTTTTTCCGCGTTCCTAGTCAGTTTATTCATTTTTTCCAAAGCCCTGATTGCTTCCATACGCGTCGCAAGCTTGGGAGAACGCGCGCGGTGCAAAAGACCGTCAATCGCGAGATGGGACGGCGTGTTGTGAAGCTCTCCCAGAAGCTGCTGTTCTTCATGCGAATCCTGAGCCTTTTCAAGTTTGTCCAGCAGACTGATTGCGCGAAGATCCCTGAAAGAAAAAATTACTTCAAGCGCGCCTGAAAGAGGAAGCGAACCTAAAGATTTCATTTTTTTCTGCATGGCAAGAGCAAGCACTGCCAATATGATCATGACGCCGAAAAGCAGCTTAAACGCGTAAAAAGGAGGAATCCCCATAAAAAGCAAAAAGTCTATAACAAGGCCTGCTAAAAATGTTCCTATTGCTCCCGCGAAACCAAGGATAAAGAAATAAAGAATTCCCATGTCCAGAATTTTTTCCTGCGGAATCAATCCAAGAAAATATGTCTGAGCGATTCCCTCGGAGCCGAGAAATCCGAAGTTGAGCATGAAAAATAAAAATACCATAAAGAGAATAACGCCGCTTACGTTCTCGGCAATGGACTGCGGAAAGAAAACGACAGGGATTAGGCTCGTAAGGCCAAGAATCACGCTGACAAGAAAAAGCGGTTTTGCGCCGAGACGATCGACAAGAAATTTTACTATTAAACCTGCCATTAAATGCCCAAGCCCGCCGAAAACAGCGTAAAGTGAAATTAAACCGTCGTTGTGGCCGAACACCTCGCGTGCGTAAACGACGACAAATGTTCGCGTAACACCGGAAACCAAAACGACAAGAAAGAGAATAAACAAAAAATGTTTTATAAAATCCTGGGAAAAAGCGTCTTTAAAAATATCAACAAGCTTTGCCGCCGAGCCGTCGTTTCTGTATTCAGGTTCCGGCACTTTTTTAATTACTACGCCGCTTATAATGCCTGTAACTACGCCGATGGTTAACAAAATGGAAAAAATAAAAATGGGCGGCTCCATTCCTAAAATCATGGCGATAACAAAACTTCCGAACATTCCAATCGAGCTGTTAATAATTTGAATCTGCGTCATGTAACTGCCTCTGTCAGGGCCGCTTGCAAGCACATTTAAAACAGGATTGTTCCCTATCATTCCAATGCCGCGAAAAAGATGGAAAAGAAGAACCCCCAGCATAATCAAAAAAAGCGCGGTGTTTCTGTGCCCGGCGTAATCAACAAAGGGAGCCGCCACCGCCAGTATCATACAGATCGATCTGACTATCCATGTAAAACTAAAAATACTGATTATGGAAAAACGTCTGGAAAGAAGCCTTCCAAGCGGCAGCAGAAAAAGCGCAATGTAGAAAGTTGAACTTAAAAGCCCGATATATGTTGAGGAAGCTCCGAGACGTAAAACAAAAAGAGTCAGAATTATCCCTACAAGCAGATTCCACGAAACAGCATTAAAAACATTAAAAGAGTTATAAGCTTCGCGCGCCTTACCCAAGCGGTAGGGAGATAATTGCGTAGACATTTATTTAATCTATATTGCTTTTTTTTTTATTTCAAGGTATAGAAATATCATGATTAAAGAAGCGATAATTCAAGCGGCAAAGCGGGAAAATCTCTCTTATGAAACTGCCGAAGCTGTAATGAACGAAATCATGGAAGGCAAGGCGTCGGAAATCCAGATGGCGGCATACCTTGCGGCAATGTCTGTAAAAGGCGAAACGATTGACGAAATCACGGCATCCGCGGCGGGAATGAGAAAGCACTGCGTCAGAATTCTGCACGACATGAACGCGCTGGAAATCGTGGGCACGGGCGGAGATCATTCCAACTCGTTTAATATTTCCACAACGTCCGCGCTTGTAATTTCCGCGGCGGGGATTCCTATCGCAAAGCACGGCAACCGCGCGGCAACCAGCAGAACAGGTTCCGCGGACGTGCTCGAAGCTCTCGGCGTTGACATCACCATTTCGCCGGAACACAGCCTTCACCTTTTAAAAACAATCAATCTATGTTTTCTGTTCGCGCAAAATTATCATATATCGATGAAGTACGTCGCGCCCGTCCGCCGCGAGCTTGGCATTCGCACAATCTTCAATATATTGGGCCCGCTTGTGAATCCGGCAGGCGCGAACATGGAACTTCTTGGCGTCTACGAACCGGAATTAATCGAACCGATGGCAAAAGTCTTATGCAACCTTGGCGTAAAAAGCGGCATGGTCGTTTACGGCCACGACGGACTGGACGAAATTTCCATGGGCGCGCCGACAACTGTCTGCGAACTGCGGAACGGATTTATAAAAACGTATGATATAACGCCCGAACAATTCGGATTTGAACGCTGCTCAAGAGACGATCTTCGCGGCGGCACTCCGGCAGAGAACGCGCAAATAACAAGAAACATTTTAAACGGCGATATGGGCCCCAAACGAAACGCGGTGTTGTTAAATTCCGCCGCGGCGATACACATCGCCAAACCGGAGATAGATATTAACGAAGCGGTTAAAATAGCCGCCGAAGCGATTGATTCAGGGAAAGCGAATACGCAGCTGAAGCAGTTTATTGAGTTATCGCAGTTGAAGAATTTTTAAGAGTTTTTTACCACGAACCACTCGAACCAGCACGAACAGAAGGCATTTTAGAAAAAGAGATTCACACGGAGACACAAAGACACAGAGGATTTGTAGCTTAGTGAAAGAATTCTATGCATTTCACTGGAATTCACTTGCGTTGTTTTTAATCTGCATTTTTTTATACTATACTATTGTAAAGGAAAAATCAAGGGTTCCAGCTTGTATATCTGGCTTGTTGATTCACAGGATATAAGGTAGAATTGCCGTTATGGAAAAAGCAAACCGTACTGGGAAAATTGTCGGGACAATATTGGTTGACTTGGGCAAATTATCGTTCGGAAGCTTATTATTAGGTTCAGTACTGCGCGGCGGATTCGATCCATTGCAAACTTTTATTATGGGAGCCGCTCTTGCTATAATACTTTTTGTTCTTGGCATTATATTAATAACCAAAAGTAAGGAGTAACAAAATGGAAATTATTATACTTTTTGCTGTAGTATGTCTTCCGCTTATTATATGGGGGTTTATCGCCTCTTATAAAGAAAATCATAAAGAACAGATGTAAAGGAAAAATCAAGGATTCCAGCCTTAATTTTTAATGTAATTTCGCCTAAAAGTGTGAAAAATATCAAAATTTCAGCTTCTTGCCTCGTTTTTCTGGCTTTTACGGAGGGTTTCTGAGGGTTTTTTGCTTTTTTTCATTTTTATGTTGTTAAAAATTGATAAAGAATGTATTATTGAAATATACAAATTGCATTATGTGTGTACACAACACCGGCCGGAATAATACTCGTTGAGTTATTTGGGTTATAGGGGTATTTATTTTATTTTTATGGAGGCTTCTTATGAATAAGAAGTATTTATGGTTAGCGGCAGCGCTAATATCGGTATTCGCGCTGATTGTTATTGCGTGTCCAAGTGATCCTAATACATTTACGGTTACATTTGACATGAATGGAAAAGGAAGTAATACAACAGCAACTGTAGATGAAGGGGGAAAGGTTTCCAAACCTGCTGATCCCACAGATAGTGATTATGATTTTACCGGCTGGACAAGCGGCGGAAGCGAATATAATTTTAACACACCTGTCACCAAAGATATAACTATTTTGGCCCAGTGGAAACTCAAAGATGATTTTGATGGTGAAACTGTAACGGTTACTTTTGATGTTGCCGGAGGTTCAGAAATTGATTCTATAAAAATTAAATACGGCGATACTGTTATTAGACCTGCCGATCCTACAAAAGAAAGTTCTATTTTTAAAAACTGGTATTCAAGCACAGATTTTATAGATGAAAACATTTATGATTTTACCACACCGGTATCAGAAGACATTATACTTTATGCATTCTGGGACGCGCTTATGGTAGAAGAAGGCGGTTTTAACTGGATGGTAATTGACGACACTAAGGAAACAGATAACGGAAAACCCGGCGGCACACCGATAGGTAATTCCACAATTAACTTTATCGATAAAGCTGACATAGACGGTATGAAAGTTTTTGCTGTTTCGGGAACAGTAAGATATGGTTTCCAATATGGTTTTGCGTTATTATCAGCGCAGGCGACTGATGAAAATCTCGCAGCTCTTAGAAGCGCTAAAAAAATTAGATTCTGGATTTCTGCTCCGACCACTATCTCACTTGATGTAAAGCTTCCTCAGGAAAATAAAAAAGGTCCGATGGAAGGAGGAGATGGAGATTCCGGTTACTATTATCACAATCTTTCTGCCAATTCAACTGCTAAGCAAGTTACACTGACTATTCCTACAACCGGTACCAATGGCGCAGGAAGCAATTTTACCGAACCATCCTGGTGTGTTAAGAAATCTTACGATCAAACCACACTGCAGCAAATAAATTTCCAAACTACATTCTCTGGTTCCGGCGCACAGGCGCATAATTTTGAATTCCAGGTCTGGGGTTTAGAATTGCTTTCTGAATAAATTGTTCTAAGGTTATAAAACCTAAGAATTTCATTCCGTAATTGTCTGATCGCTCTAACCGGAGCGGTCAGACTAATTTTTTTTGGAGTACAAATGAAAAGAATAATTATTAAACAATTATTAGCGCTGTGTATAATTCTGCCGTTTTTCTTTTTAATATCATGCCCCGGCGAAAATGAAACTCCTTCGGTAAAATACACTGTTTCATTCAATACCAACGGCGGGGGAACTATTCAGCCTCGTACCGTAGATGAAGGCGGTACATTAACAAAACCACCCAATCCTGTAAGAATAGACCATGCTTTTTTAGGCTGGTTTACAGATACTGCGCTGTCAAATGAATATGATTTTAATACACTTGTAACAGGCGATTTTACCCTTTACGCAAAATGGGAACAATTGATGAGGGTAACATTTAATTCCGACGGCGGCACTGCGTTTCCATTTCAAAACATGAAAAGCGGAGAACCTGCCACGGAACCAAATGATATTCCGGTAAAGAGAAATTATACTTTTCTTGGCTGGTTTTTAGGGGAAACAAAATACGATTTTAGTACACCTGTTACGGGAAACATAACTCTTAAAGCTAAATGGGAAGCCCTGGAAATTGACGCGTCCCTCGGCGATATGTATGAATTGAGCGGACTTACTGCCATGGAGTATTTTACCCAAAAGGGACTGTACCTCGGCTGGAACGCGGGAAACTCGCTTGACGCGCCAGGATCGGAAACCGCATGGGTAAGCACAGCTTTAAGCCAGGAGCTTTTTAACGGAGTTAAAGCGCTTGGTTTTAATGTGGTGCGTATTCCTGTTACGTGGAGTTCTTTCATAGGTGCTGCGCCGGATTACACTATTAACCCAACAAGATTAGAACGTGTGGCTGATGTTGTTGAAATGGCGTATAACGCCGGATTGGTTGCTATAATTAATGTGCATCACGATACAAGCTGGTTATCACTTCGAAGAGCCAGAGATAGTCAGACGGATCGGGCACAAATTTTAGATCAGTACAAAAAAGTATGGGAACAAATTGCAACTCGGTTAAAAGGTTACGGCGATTGGCTCATATTTGAATGTTTTAATGAGATACATACAGGCAGTTACGGGCAGGGAACTCTTCCTCAAATAGAGTTTGATATTCTTAATGAATGGACTCAAGCCTTTACGGATGTTGTGCGCGAAACCGGCGGCAACAATGCAGAGCGGTTTTTAGTGATCAAACCTTATTACGCAAGACCTCATCATGTTCTTGATAATGTTACCAGTCTGATGGTTGACAGATTCAAGCTTCCCGACGACCCGGCGGAAAATAAACAAATTATATCTGTTCATTACTACGATCCGGAACCATTTGCGCTTAACGCATCTTCTCCGTCATGGGGTACAACAGTAGAGAGAAATGCGATAACTTCAAAGTTTGCGCCTTTTGGCCGCGTGCTTGTCAGAGGAATGGGAATACCTGTTATCATAGGCGAATGCGGCGCTCCGCTTCAACTTTATCCATCCGATCCTGAACTGCAAACTCAGGCACATAATAGCAGAGTTGATTATTTAGAGTATCTGGTTAATGTCGCGAGAGATAACGGAATAGTTCCAATTTATTGGGATAATGGCACACAAACAAGCACCGGCGAAAAATTCGGTTTAATTGATCGCGTTACCGGCGCAGCATGGAGAAATGTTGAAGACGTAGAAATCATTAATGCAATGGTTGGCGCGACTAAATAGGAGTTATAAATGAAACGATATTTATCATTATTATTAATATTACCGTTCCTCTTCCTTGTTTCATGCCCGGATGAAGGCGGGAGTTCTGCGGAAACTTACACGGTAACATTTAATACCAACGGCGGGGGAAGTATTCAGCCTCGTACAGCAGAAAATGGAAAGCCTGTAGCAAAACCTAATGACCCTATAAAACGGGAACAAGGCCGGGATCAAATTTTTAAGGGCTGGTATACCGAAGCTGCTCTTACAAATGAATATGATTTTAATACGCCGGTAACAAGCAGTTTTACATTGTTCGCCAAATGGATACCGTCAGTAATTCTTACATTTGATACACAAGGTGGCACAAAGGTAGATCCAAAGAGTATAGAGCCCGGTCTTCCCGCAGCTGCGCCTCCCAACCCAAGAAGAGGCGGTTTCACTTTTGCGGGCTGGTTTACCGATGCTGAAGAAGGAACATCTTACAGTTTTGACGCAGCGGTTATAGCCGACTTAACTATCTTTGCTCATTGGGAAGAGTTTGTAATTCCAGGCTACCCTTTTGGCGGGTTAAGCGGGAAAACAGCCATGCAATATTTTACTGAAAGAGAGCTTTTCGTTGGCTGGAATGCAGGAGACTCACTTGACGCTCCGAACGAACAAACATGGAGTAATCCTCCGCTTAACGAAGCGATATTCAAAGGTATAAAGGAAGCAGGTTTTAATCTTGTACGAATTCCTGTGACATGGGCTAACAGCAATCACCCCGTTGGCCCTGCTCCTGATTACACGCTTAACGCGGCGCATCTTGAACGCGTAGCCGAAGTTGTAGACATGGCGTATAACGCTGGTCTGGTCGCGATCATCAACGTACACCACGACGGTTATCACAGCGACAATGATGTCCGCTGGTTTTCGATCAGGGATGCCAGAGACAGCCCGGCAGCCCGGGAACGGATAACAGCGCAGTATGTAAAAATATGGGAACAGATAGCGGCTCGTTTTAAAGATTACGGCGACTGGCTTATTTTTGAACCGTTAAACGAAATTCACAGCGGCAACTGGGGCTGGGATAGACAGGGCGCTCCGATTGCCGCTCTGGAGTTTGAAATCCTCAACGACTGGCAGCAGCAATTTACAAATACGGTACGCGCTTCCGGCGGCAACAACGCCGAACGCTTCCTTTTAGTCAAACCTTACTGCGCCAAACCTCATCAGGTTGTTAAAATCCACGGCATTGAGGAGACCGATCCTCTGTACGGAACAATTGTATCTACATTTAGAATGCCCGAAGACTCAGCATCCAATAAGCAAATTCTGTCTTTCCATTATTATGATCCGGAAACATTCGCGCTTCGCGGCACAAATGTAAATTGGGATAATATAAATGTATACGGAAGCATGTTTTACAAGGAACAAATCCCTAAACTCTTTGCGCACTTTAAACGTGTGTTTTTTGATAAAGGTATTCCCGTAATAATCGGCGAAAGCGGCGCTACATATCAACCCCATGAAGATAATCAGGCAAACCATGACTTGGCCCACAAAAACCGCATAGAATACATGGAATACCTGTACAGCTACGCGCGCCAAAACGGAATAACTCCGATCTATTGGGATAACGGAAAATACAATAGCGGCCAAGAAAAGTTCGGCCTTTTCGATCGCGCCACCGGAGATCCATGGAATATTGGACAAGAGATTATTAACGCTATCATGGCCGGGATAAAAGGTAATTAAGAACGGCAATTAGAGAGACTTCGCGAACAATTAACGCGAACTTGAGTTAAGATATTCTGGCTCAGGTTCGCGGTTTTTTTTCTTTGTTGAAAATATCATTTCTATCTTTGCTCCAAAAAAATATTCTTGATATTGTTTTATCATTTAATTTAATATCTTTTTTTATTCTATATTTACCGCTCTTGATATATTCCATTCTTATTTTTTTTATAGGTTCAAAATTATAAATACTTTTTAAAGCTTTTATACAATCACTTATTTCATTTATATTAACTATATCATGTTCACTATATCTGAATTTTGAACCATAATTATTTAAAACTGAGCAACTTTCAATAATATCTTTAAAAGAATTATTTATTTCGATAGCAATTTCAAGAGAAGGTATTAACTCATGCGTTCTGAAAACATCTGAATTATTATAACGTATAAAACCTTTGATAAATTTTTCTGCTGCTTGAGACGATTGGTAACATATTTTATCGTAAACTTGATTTAATGGACGTTGTTTTCTTATTTTAAGATCAATATCAATAATATCACCTTCTGCGGCATCAAAAAGAGTAAACGCTGTTTCGGTGACTTTTCCATATTTTTTTTGATAATTATCTGATTCATTTTCTGGCATATAGTAACCTCCCATCATTTTTTATAATATTTTCTATTCCATTATAGTTTTCTATAATTCCACGTTCAAAACATTTTTCACTTCTTGCAAATAAATCACAATAAAATATATTATTTTTCATAAGTGATGTCATAGTATTTATAGCAAATTTGTTATAATCACAATAATTATCAACGATTATGAAAACATCAATATCACTATTAATATTTGGTTCTCCATATGCATACGATCCAAAAAGATATATTTTTTTAATTTGATTGGAGTCTTTTGAATTCATTATAACATTTAAAATATCATTTATTTTTTCATTATTATTTAATAATATTTCCATAATTTCCTCAATTAAGATGCTTTCCTTAATCTCCTTATAATCATCTCTCTAATAATATATTATACCATATAAACATACAAAAAATCAAACTATCTTGATATCTTATGTTAAATCTAACCAGAAAGAGTACCGTGCTTAAGAACCAGATACCTCGGTTTGTAAGTTTTAGGCATAGGATGAAACACCAGCTGAACCGGACTGGAAATATAAGAACCTGGCGTTTAAAGCACTATGGAATGAAAAATGAATTATCACTTGACGAAATTAATGACAGATATATACTGTAAACATGAGCCGTCTTTCATTTAAAACATTTTGCATAGAGCTTTATGCGGAGCGTAAGTCCATACTTGGCAGTGAAGCTTATGCTTTGTTTGAAAAAAATGGCATTCTAAAAATGCTTGATGAAGACTATGAAGTCCTGCATGGTCATGGTTTTGATTATGTGCTTCATGATGTTGAACGAATAATGGAGAATACGGACGTATGATTCTATATCACGGCGGCACAGATATTATAGATAAACCGGTGATTCGTAAATCTTTATCCAGCCGGGATTTTGGCAATGGTTTTTATTGTACAGATATAAAGAGTCAAGCGGAAAAATGGGCTTTACGGCAAAGCCGAATCAGAAATCAGAGCGCTGTATTGAATATGTATGATTTTAATAAAGACAATTTACAATCATTAAACTGTAAAATATTTAACGATTACGCTATTGAATGGCTGGAACTTATTATAAACTGCAGAAAAAGCCTTGATTATACGCATGATTTTGATATTGTATACGGAAAAATTGCTAATGATGATGTCGGCGAGACTGTTCAAGCAGTAGTAAACGGTTTAATGCCCTTGGATTTTGCGCTGCAAAAACTAGTTTTCATGACAGCTAACAATCAATATTGTTTTTGCACAGAAAAATCTCTCGCCTTTTTACAATACTGCGAATCTGTAAAGCTGGTATAACATGGGACATGGCACGATAAGAGCATCTACGCTTAAAACGATTATACCGCTAGTTATGGAGCGTTTTAATTGTGATGAAAACAACGCGCTCAAATTGTTTTATGAATCTCATATTGGAAGATGTTTCTCCGATGATGATACAGGACTTTACGGAGAAAGCGCTATGTACGTATTTTCATTGTTATGTGAAGAAATGGATAAACATTGAAATCCGGATCAGGATAATTTCTCGTATTCGCCTTCAAAATAGTCCGCAAGGTATGAGTGTCCTTTAATGAATTTATCCGGATCCATTGCGGCGTAATACGCCTGGCTCGCTTTTTGTTCATGATCGAAAAGCACAAAACTTTTTCCCCAGCCTGCGCCGTATTGATTCCAGATTGTCACATGGTCAATATACTTTTTATATTTTTCAAACAGTTTAAACATCAGAGCGTACTGGTAGCCGATTGTATCAGCCTGTTTTTCGTTTAGAATATCCGGCGCGAGCGCTCTTCCTCCGGGAGCCGATTCCGGCTGCCTCATGTCTATTTCCGAGTAACATATGGAATCCAAAAGCCCTTCGTCAATAAGAGAAGAAAACAAAATGAGGGACTGTTGATTCATGCTTGCCAAATTCGGTTTGACTGTGTCATGTCCCTGAATGCCGATACATTCAATTAAATTTCTTCCGTCGTAAAGAGGGTCGGATTTCCACGCAAGGTTTATTTCTCTTGTCATATTGTAAATTGCTTTTGCTTTGGATTGAACAAACAATTCGTAATCGTTGTAAATCAGAAGAGGAGGCTTTTCGCACACAAACCCGCCGATGCTACCGTTATTATCATGATTGTCCATTTTCATGTATTCAGGAACAACAGCGCTGTCGTTATAATGCGTTTTGTATTTTTCAGCCATTTGCGCGTTGGGAACAGCGATATGCGCGTATTTAAAAATCAGATACATGTAATTTTGGCGTATGTCGTCGTAATCGTTATCTGTCATTGCCATCAGCCATGAAACGTGCTTTAACAGGGACTTCCATTCTTTATCATTATTCTGAGTCAGAAGCGCGTGCCTGCCTTCATGAATTTCGGCGTTGGCTACGTCAAAAGAATGAAACGGTATAATGCCGCGTTTTTCGCTGGAATCGTATCTTGAGTCGGTTGTCATAAAATGACGCATTTTATATAAGATGTGATTAAAATTAATCCTGCGCGCTGTTTCTTTTTTAACTTTTAAAAACGGCCCTTTTGCGTCATAACCGTTTATAAAAAAAAGACCGTTTGGGTTCCATTGTCTGCTGTCAATATTTTCCGGTATTATCTGACACATCCACGCGGGAGACAGATTAATCCACGTAAGACAATGTCCGTGCAGTTTATAATCGCCTGCCTTTATTATATTCAAATAATAATCCGTCGGGATATCCCACTCTTTTGTTTCTTTTTCATCGGGAGTAAATACAAAATCCGGATATTCTTTTTTTAGCCATAACGGCGCGTTTATATGCCTGTCAGGTTTTAAATTTTTATGAGATACAAATAAATCAAAATGGTAGCCGTTTATTATTTCCGGTTTAACGCCGGCGGCTCCGTCGGTGCCCATTATAAAGTAACCGTTTTTTGGATTGTATTTTTTCTTGACAGGTTCAACTTCGTTGTAATTTTTTTCGTTTATAACATCGGGAATCGGCACTCCGTTTGGATCAAGTTTTGCTATTCTGATATCTCTGATCATTAAAAGACCGTCCGAAACTTCCGCGTCAATTTCTGTGTGCAAATCTATGTTAAGAAATTCCCAGCTCTCGTTTGATACCGGAACGGCGACCCTGATAAATTTTTTAAACCATGTCTCGTCATTGTAATAACCGCATCTGTAATCGATGTTAAAAGTATTAACGCCTTCCAAATCTGATGAGCGTATAAAAACATGCGTTTTATTTGTTCCCTGAGAGCCGGAACTATCCTGCGCTCCTGCGCCTCCGGAACTTGTAGACCAGACTTCAAATTTTGAATATTTATCCGCCGCGCTTCTTGGATAATAAAGATCAAACTCTATAAATGTTTGATAATCAACATCCAGAGCAGGATCGATAGGAGCTCTTATGCCGAAACCGCCGAAAGATCTTCCCGATATGTTTGGATCAAAAAAAGTTGTAAGCAGAATCAATTCTCCATTTTCAAACGGATCATCCATTAAAGTAAAACTGCTTTTGCTGTTGGGAAGAATGCGTCCGTCATTCGTGCGCCACGGTTTCCATTTGGAAAAATCATTTTTTAAATCGAACTTGAACACGGGAACTATTTTGAGACCAGCTCCCGGGTCCTCGCGAAAATACGGATCCTTATGCATAAAACCCGCGGCACACTTCGGCGGCTGTCGCGGCGTCGGGCGTGTACGCGTCAGCGCCTATTTCATCCGCAAAACCCTGCGTAACAGGAGCGCCGCCGACCATTACTTTTACTTTATCACGCACTCCCGCAGCGCAAAGCGCGTCGATAACTTCTTTTTGAACTGACATTGTCGTGGTTAAAAGCGCGGAGAGGCACAAAACTTTCGCGTCAGATTCTTTTACTTTATCAACAACCTTTTGGGTTTCGCAGTCTACGCCGAGATCATCAACTTCGATACCCTTCCCTTCTATCATCATTCTTACAAGATTTTTTCCAATATCATGCTGATCGCCTTTGACAGTGCAGATTATCGCTTTGCCGACAGGCTGCACACCCGCTTTTGCAAGCGCCGGTTTCAGGACTTCTGCCGCCTTATTCATCGCGCGCGCCGCGATTAAAACTTCTGGCACAAAAACTTCGTTGCGTTTGAATTTTCCGCCGATTATATTCATCCCGCTCATCAGAGCATCCTGAAGAATATCCGCAGGCTGCGCACCCGCGTCCAGCGCTTTTTGAACAGAACCAACAATATCTTTAGCCTTTCCTTTCTGGAGGAGTTCAGAGATTTCGTTAAATATTTCACTGTGATCCGGCATATTCTGCTCCTATATTGATTTATTATTAAGAATAATCTATTTTTTGTCATTAGTCGATAGTTATAGTTGTAATTTTTTGCGTCAATTTGATATAATTAAGAGGAGAACCGCGTTTTCAGGATTTTTTATTAAGGTTCTAAGAATTAGGAGAAGAAAATGATAATAGCATTAAAACCCGGCGTTAACAGGGATGATATAAAAAAATTAATTGCCGATCTTGAAATTTTGGGCGTAAAGGTTGACGCTTCGCAGGGCTCTTCGCAAGTTGTGCTCGGACTTGTCGGTGACACTACTGTCATAAACGATGAAGCGTTAAGAGCAAATCATTTGGTAGACAGGGTTATCCGCGTACAGGAACCGTATAAGCGCGCGAACCGCATGTTTCATCCTTTGGATACCGTGCTGGAATTTCATTGCGGTGAAAGAACGACAAAAATCGGCGGCAATATTTTTTCCGTGATTGCGGGGCCTTGTTCTGTAGAAAGCAGGGAGCAGCTTGTTTCTGTCGCCGAAGACGTTAAAAAATCCGGCGCCGCTTTTTTGCGCGGCGGCGCGTTTAAACCGCGCACCAGTCCTTACAGTTTTCAGGGAATGGGCTGTGAAGGCATCGATCTTTTGGTTGAAGCAAAAAAAGCGACAGGCCTTCCGATTGTCACGGAGTTAATGGAAATAAGTCAGATTGAGTTATTCGAAGACGTAGACATGATTCAGGTGGGCGCCAGGAACATGCAGAATTTTAATCTTTTAAAGGAACTTGGAAAATCAAAAAAACCCGTTCTTCTTAAACGCGGAATGGCATCGACAATGACAGAGCTTCTTATGGCCGCCGAATACGTCATGGCCGGAGGAAACAGCCAGATTGTTTTATGCGAGCGCGGGATCCGCGGCTTTGATAACTTTACACGTAACATACTTGATCTTGCGATTATTCCCGCGCTAAAGAAAAAAACGCATCTTCCTGTAATTGTCGATCCGAGTCACGCGACAGGTCTTTCATGGATGGTTCCGGCAATGTCAAAAGCCGCGATAGCCGCGGGAGCCGACGGCATTATTGTCGAGGTTCACAACGATCCTGAGCATGCTCTTTGCGACGGCGAACAATCGCTGATGCCCAAACAGTTTAATGCGCTTATGGAAACTCTTCGCAAGTACGCTGAGATTGAAGGCAAGGTTATCCAGGATTTTTGATGGCAAAAAATATTAACGATTGCAATATTGGCATCGCAGGACTGGGGCTTATGGGCGGCGCGATTGCCAAAGCTCTCAGAACGCAATGCGCGGTTGCGCAGGAAAAGCTCTTTGCATGCAATAGAAGCGGCGAAACGCTTAACGCCGCGCTGAAAGAAGGGCTTATTGGCAGAGGTTTTGACGCTTCCAACGCGGGAGAAATGCTTGCGTTATGTGACATTGTTTTTCTCTGCCTGAACCCTTCGTCGATACTTCGCTTTCTTGAACAGTGGAAAGATTCTTTTAAAAGCGGCTGTCTTATTACGGACATCGCCGGAACAAAAGAGAGCATCGCGGCCGCCGCTGAAAAATTCTGCAAAGACAGAGAAGACAAAAATATTGATTTTATTCCTGGACACCCGATGGCCGGCGCGGAAAAAAGCGGCTTTAACAATTCCGGTTTGTGTAATTTTAACGAGAAAAATTATATTCTTACTCCAATCCCGCTTAACAAATCTGAAAATCTTGAGTTTTTAAAAAATCTTGTTACGCGCATGGGTTTTTCACGCATAACGGAAGTAACTCCTGAAGAGCATGATCGCAAAATCGCCTTTACAAGCCAGCTTTGCCACGTAATAGCCGCAGCGTTAATAGACTGTGAAAGCGACACAGAAATTACCCGCTTCGGCGGAGGCAGTTTTGAAGACTTAACGCGCATCGCCATGCTTAACGCTCCTATGTGGACAGAGCTTTTCATGGAGAACCGCAGCGCTCTTCTTGAGCGAATCAATCAATTTGAAAAAAGCCTTGATATATTAAAAGAACTGATAGGAAGCGATAAAACAGATGAACTTGAAAAAAGACTTGCGATTATCAGAGACAGAAGAATAGAGATGAGCAAAAGGCAGTAAATTAGAAAAAATATTATGCAAAGGACGTTATGACTACCATTAATCTTATAATATGGATTGCTGTCTACAGTATTTGCCTTATTCATATAGTGTTATTCGCCGTAATATATTCTAAACACAAAAACAAATTTGAATTATTTTATTTGATAGTTTTATTAAACATGTTTTTAATAGCAGTTATAATAATGCTGTCGCTTGTATTGGATATTAAAACTATTGTTCCTATTATTGTAAACGGTATATTATTACTGTATATAACCGTGCCTCTGTACGGATATTATTTATTCGGCGTAAAAAAAATATATTTTATACTAATACCGGCAGTAATTATAATAGAAGCTGTCATTGAAAATATTTTAATGATAAATCAAATATTTATCTTTTTATATTTATCAAGAATTCTTTTCTATATTTTATTTCTGGTGCCTGTATTTTTACAGACAAAAAAATACGGCAGACAATCGCCTGAATGGGGCATGCAGAGCGTAACAAAAAAAACGGTCGTTATATTTCTTGCGTTTATGATCGCGTTTATACCTTTCTCGATGTATCTGTTTGAGATATCGTATGTGTCATCTCTGTGGTGGGCTGTTTTTACCTTATCGTATCAGATACCGGGACTGGTATATTGTAAAAAGTACTTGTTCAACAAGGACGCTAAAGATAAAAGCACAGGGTTATCGTCATTATCAAAAAGGGAAAATGAGGTTGCCCTGGCAATTTGTAACGGCCTTAAATACGCGGAAATTGCGGAAAAATTGTTTATCACCCTTTCCTCGGTAAAAAAACACGCTTATACAATATACAAAAAATTGCGAATAAATAATAACCGCGAATTGATGCATATATTTATGGAATCTCAGGAAAACAAAGCGCAAGACGGACAAATTCCATAAGAAACCATACTTTTTCTCACTATCATTATAACATAACAGCTGATAGAATAATATTTTTATTTCAATACCATCGAAAAAAAAGTTACTGTATTTATTCCGTTGTTATACGCAATTCCTGCTGTCTTGCTCAATTCTGTTACATCAATTCCGGCGGCTTCTATTGAACCAATCTTCATTTCGGGAAACGGACAAGGCTCCGGAAACGAACACGCAGTTTTTAATGTACCGCTTTCGCAAATGGAGCAGCTTCCCGCGCCGTAAACCGGAGCGCCTCCAAGTCTTTTTTTTATTTCTGCGGTGAGCAGGGTATGAAGACGCCTGCCTTTGTTCATTCCTTCGTAATCGAAAGAATCTTCAATGTTGTGCACGGTTGTAAATATTAAAGCATTTTGAAAAGAGAGGATTTTCTTCCGCTGTTCTTCCATTGATTCGCAGGCAGGCGGGCAAGTCCACGATTTATTATAAAAGCCGCAAAGATTCGCCTTACAGTAATCAAGCAGCTCGGCAGAAAAAACTAAAGCATTAGTTGAAATTACAGCGCTTTCCTGAACAGGAATCCCTGAAGCCTTGGAGACTTCATTCAAAATATTATTCAACTAACAATCTCCATCTATTTCCTCCGTGCCGCAGTGTCTCCGTGTGAGTTCTTTTTAATTAATTTTCTTCTGCGAGAGAAAATTTTCAACTATCGCCTTTCCATCCGACGTAAGTATCGACTCAGGATGAAACTGCACCCCGTACACCGGGTACTCTTTGTGACTCACCGCCATGATCTCGCTTACGGCAGAGCCGCAGTCTTGCGTCCATGCCGTAACTTTTAAAACATCAGGTAACGTAGATTTAATTCCCGCCAGCGAATGATAACGCGCCGCTTTTATAACAGACGGCATACCTTTGAACAGTGCGTCTCCTGTGTCAACCGTCACCTGCGAAGATTTTCCGTGCATCAGCTTGCTCGCGTACGAAACTGTGCCGCCGAAAGCTTCAAAAATCGCCTGATGTCCAAGGCAGATTCCAAGGATTGGGATAACAGCGTGAAGTTTTTTTATCATTCCGATGCAGATTCCCGCATCCGATGGTTTCCCAGGGCCGGGAGAAATTACAATTTGACTCGGCGCCATACGTTCTATTTCATCTATAGTAAGCGCATCGTTACGCACAACTTTTATATCAGGATTTATAGAGCCTATTAGCTGATAAAGGTTATACGAAAAACTGTCATAATTGTCTATTAAGAGGATCATTCAATGCCTCCCGCTGACAGTTTAAGCGCGTTCATCACAGCCGCAGATTTATTAACGCACTCTTGATATTCCGATTCGGGATTGCTGTCCGCGACGATCCCCGCGCCGCTTCGGATAAACACTTTGTTGTTTCTTCTATATACAATCCTGATAGCGATGCATGTGTCCATGTTGCCTGTAAAATCTAGGTAGCCAATCGCGCCGCCGTAGATGCCGCGTTTGTTTTTTTCCTGCTCGTTGATTATCTGCATTGCGCGAATTTTCGGCGCGCCTGAAAGAGTGCCTGCGGGAAGAACTGCGTTGATCGCGTCGAGTCCTGTTTTATCATCGCGGATTTTACTGCATACCGTAGAGCCGATGTGCATAACATGGGAAAATCTTAGAATAGACAAATATTTTTCAACTTTTACGGAGCCGAACTTGCTGATTTTTCCAAGGTCGTTTCTGCCAAGGTCTACCAGCATATTATGTTCGGCAAGTTCTTTTTCATCATTAAGCAGTTCTGTTTCAAGAGCGATGTCTTCTTCGTCGGTTTCGCCGCGCTTTCGCGTTCCTGCCAAAGGATAGGTAAACAATCTGCCGTTGTGCAATTTTACCAAAGTTTCAGGCGACGCACCGGCAATTTCCAGATTGCTCCCCGAGAAATAAAACATATACGGCGAAGGATTTATCGTTCTAAGAACGCGGTATGTGTCAAAAATACTGCCTTCAAAATCCGCTTCGTAGCGGTTTGATAACACCACTTGAAAAATATCGCCTTCTTTAATATGGTCTTTCGCCTTCGTGACCATCCTGCAGTATTCTTCCTTTGTAAAGAGCGGTTTAAAATCAGATTTTATATTTGCCGAAGGAGTCTGCGCTCTGCTTCCGGTTTTAATTAGTTTTTTTAAATTCTCAAGCTGAGTTTTTCCTCTTTCATACTCAGCTTCAAGATTATCAGTTTTTATGTTAACGATTAAAATTATTTTTTGCTTGTAATTATCAAAAGCGATCACTTTGTCAAAGAGCATTAAATCGACATCGTTAAAACGCTCTTCGTCGTACGCGTCCAATTTGAGCGTTGGTTCGCAGTACTTCGCGTAATCGTAGGCGAAGTAACCAACAAGCCCGCCTGTAAAAGGAGGAAGATAATCAAACTTGACGCTCTTATGCTGATCTAAAATTTCCTGAATCTGTTTATTTGGATTGTCAGTTTCTATGGATTTGGTTTCTTTTGAATTGATATATAACGAACCGTTAATGCACGTAATTTCCAGAGTGGGATCAAAACCGATAAAAGTGTACCTGCCCCATGTTTTATTATCTTCAGCGCTTTCAAGAATAAAACAATGCTTGCTCACATTCATGAGTTTCTGTAATACATCAATAGGCGTAACCAAATCGCCGTACATTTCCGTACTAAGCGGAATGGTGTTGAATTGCTTATTTTCTGCGACATTGATTGCTTCGTTTAAATTTGGTTTAATCAATAATTCCATCTCTTAACTCCGTGCCTCTGTGCCTCTGTGCCTCCGTGTGAGGTCTTTTGTTAGATCGTTTTCTCCTCAAGCGCTGCCCGCCTCTTTAGTTCGACCATCAGCGAAGCAAACTGTTCCAAGTCAAGTGACTGTGCGCCGTCGCATAAGGCTTTTGCGGGATTGTTGTGCGCTTCTATCATCAATCCGTCGGCGCCGACAGCGAGAGCTGCTTTTGCAAGCGGCGGCACAAGGCTTCTGCTTCCCGAAGCGTGGCTTGGATCTACGATTACGGGTAAGTGCGATTTTTGTTTTATCACCGCGACGGCGGATAAATCAAGAGTGTTACGTGTCATGGTCTCAAAGGTGCGGATTCCGCGCTCGCAGAGAACTACTTTGTCGTTTCCCGATGAAGCGATATATTCCGCGCTCATCAATAATTCTTCTATAGTATTGGCAAGCCCTCTCTTTAAAAGCACAGGTTTTTTTATTTTGCCTATCTCTTTTAACAAATCGTAGTTTTGCATATTCCTTGCGCCGATTTGCACCATGTCAATATCATCAAATAGATCGATCTGCGTCTGATTCATTATTTCCGATACAATAGGTAAACCGGTTTCCTTTTTTGCCATCCTCAGCATATCAAGACCCTCGGCCTGTTTTCCCTGAAAGGCATACGGCGAAGTTCTTGGCTTGAACGCGCCGCCGCGAAGAATTTTCGCGCCGCTTGATTTCACGCTCCGCGCGATTTCTAAAATCTGTTCTTCGCTTTCAACAGAACACGGCCCTGAAATAACCGTAAAAAATCCCTCGCCTATCGACACATCGCCGACTTTGACAACAGTGTCGTCTTCGCGCACTGAACGGTTTACCGCTTTGAATTGTTCTGTGATGCGTTTGCCGTAATCAATAATGTCGTTGGTTTCAACCACATGATCCAAATCGACCGTCATTGTGTTGCCGATCAGGCAGACAGCGGTATGCTCGGTGCCGACGCTGTATATAGTAGAAAACCCCTTTTGTTCCCATTCCGCGATAAATGCCTCAATCTTTTCTTTTGACACATTGGGTTTCAAAATAAATACCATTTTTTTCTCCTTGACAGCATTTTACCAAAAAAGTTCATTTAACGCCATACCGCGCCGCGCCGCTGTTGAAAAAACCCGAAGATCGGTGTACAATGCTCTCATGAATAACGAATTGCAAAGTAAATTTATTAAAAAATACTCGAAACTCATGCTTGACCATGGAATGATCGAAAACGATCTCTATTTAAAGTATGAAGTAAAACGCGGCTTAAGGGATATCAGCGGAAAGGGCGTACTTGTCGGGCTCACTGAAATTTCAGAAGTGGTCGCGTACATAATCGAAGACGGCGATCTTGTCCCATGCGAAGGCAAGCTGTATTATCGCGGCATCAATATCGAAAAACTCACCGAAGGTTTTTTGAACGAAAAACGATTCGGCTTTGAAGAAGCCTGCTTCCTTCTATTATTTGGGTATCTTCCCAATAAGGAAGAGTTCGCAGAATTTATGGCGATAATCGAAGAAAGCACCGAGCTTCCCGAAAATTTTGTCCGTGACACGATCATGAGCGCTCCTTCCAAGAATATGATGAACGCTCTTTCCAAAGGCGTTTTGACTCTCTATGCTTTTGACGAAAACCCGGACGACATCTCTGTTGAAAATGTTTTACGCCAGTCGATTAATTTGATAGCGCAGTTTCCTCTGCTTGCGGTTTACGGCTATCAGTCGTTTTCGCATTTCCACGATAATAAGAGTCTCATGATTCATCCGCCGCAAAAGGGAAAATCGATTGCGGAAAATATTTTGATCATGCTTCGCTCCGATTCAAATTACACCGAGCTTGAAGCGCGGATACTCGATATCGCTCTCGTACTGCACGCTGAACACGGCGGCGGTAACAACTCTACTTTTACTAACCATGTTGTTACATCGTCACACACCGATACATATTCCACGGTAGTCGCTTCTCTTGCCTCTCTTAAAGGTCCGCGTCACGGCGGCGCGAATATTAAGGTTGTGCAAATGGTTCGCGATATGATGGAAAATATTTCCAACTGGAACGATGATGATGAAGTTACCGCATACCTTGAAAAACTTCTGAATAAGGAAGCGTTTGACAAATCAGGATTGATTTACGGAATGGGTCATGCTGTATATTCACTGTCCGATCCGCGCGCGGTAATTTTAAGGCAGTTTGTAGAACAGCTTGCAAAAGAAAAAGGCAGGAACGACGAATACAATCTTTATTCAAAGGTGGAAGTTCTGGCTCCGCAAGTTATCGGAAAGGTTCGAAAGATTTACAAAGGCGTCAGCGCAAACATCGACTTTTATTCAGGCTTTGTTTACAGTATGCTCGACCTTCCCGAAGAAATTTTCACGCCGCTGTTTGCCATCGCTCGCGTTGCGGGCTGGGGCGCTCACCGTCTTGAAGAACTTGTAAACAACGGAAAGATTATCCGCCCGGCGTACAAGTCTGTGACAAAACAGCGGTCTTATATTCCAATGAGTGAAAGAAAATAGATACGGCGCTTATACGATTTTAATATATTCGGAGCATATAACAATTCATCGCATATACTTATTGTGCTTGATGCGGCAGACGGTTATAATGGCGTAGCAATTATTATGAATAAATTTATTTTTACAGTAGAAACAGAAGCCTTCGAAGGCGTTAAAAGAATCGCGCAAAAAATCGCGCTGGACTTTGAAAAAGTTTACGGTGTTCTTCCTCTTATTAATGATTGTCTTCCATCTGACGGAGACTGCAAATACTCGATTATATTTGCAACGCTGGGAAAAAGCCAAATAACAGAAAAATTGATAAACGAAGGAAGAATTGATCCGTCTGCGATCAAAGGTAAAAGAGAAGTCTATCAAATCAAATTTATCAGTGATATAAAATGTGACGGAACATCCTGCGCGGCCGGAGCTAAAAAAACGCTTTTGGTTCTTGGAAGCGATAAGCGCGGAACCATCTACGGAATGTTCGCGTTATCTGAATACATCGGCGTCTCTCCCCTGCATTTTTGGGGTGACGCTGAACCTGCCCGCAATGATAAAATTGAAATAACGGAAAACATCGAAACAGTTTCAAAAGAACCGAGCGTAAAATACCGCGGGTTTTTTATTAATGACGAATGGCCGTGTTTCGGAAACTGGACATCCGGGCATTTCGGCGGCTTTAACGCAAAAATGTACGAACACGTTTTTGAGCTTTTGCTGCGTCTTAAAGGAAACTATCTTTGGCCTGCGATGTGGTCTTCTTCTTTTGCGCTTGACGGCCCGGGAAATTTAAGCGAAGAGCTTGCCGATATTTACGGAATTGTAATCGGCGCTTCTCATCACGAGCCTTGCCTTCGCGCCAGCGAAGAATGGGGAAGAGTGAAAGGGTCTGAATCCGAATACGGCAATGAATGGAATTATTACACAAATAAAAAAGGACTTTTAAAATACTGGGAAGACGGATTAAAGAGAAGCGGAAAATACGAAAAAATAATTACTATAGGTATGCGCGGAGAGCGTGATTCCTCCATGCTTGGAAGAGACTCATCGCTCAAAGACAATATTGATTTATTAAAGGATATAATTAAGAACCAGAGAGAACTTATAAAAAAACATGTTAACTCTGATGTTGAAAAAGTTCCTCAGCTTCTTGCATTGTATAAAGAAGTTGAAGAATATTTTTACGGCAATGAGCAAACTGAAGGCTTGAAAGACTGGAACGAGATTGAAAATGTAATCTGCATGCTTTGTGAAGATAATTTCGGCTTCATGCGCACACTACCTACAAAAGAAACACGCGACCGCAAAGGCGGTTTTGGCATGTATTATCATTTTGATTATCACGGAGCGCCGATTTCCTATGAATGGGTGGCGTCCGCCTCATTTGAAAGAACATGGGAACAGATGTGCATGGCTTACGATTATGGTGTTAAGGATATATGGATTGTAAACGTTGGCGATTTAAAATTTAACGAAGTGCCTTTGTCTTATTTTATGGAGCTTGCGTATGATTTTGATAAATGGGGAACAAGCAATATAAACAGCATAGATGCGTATACATCAATGTGGCTTGATAAAACTTTTCCTGCTGCGGGAAAATCAATAAAAGAAAAAATGTCGTATGTTCTTCACAGATATATCAAAATGAATTCATTAAGGCGTCCAGAAGCGCTTAATGCTGATATTTATCATCCGTGTAATTATTTGGAAGCGGATAGAATGCTGGAGTTCGCTCAAAAAATCGATGACGTTAATGAAGAGATATTCTCCGCGAAGGACGATCCTGCGCAGCCGGAAAAGCGTGCGCTTTCTGAAAATGAAAAAGGAGCGTACTACAGCATGATTTACTGGCCGGCTAAGGCAAGCGTAAATCTGCTCAGAATGCATCTATACGCCGGGAAAAATCGTCATTTCGCGAATCAAAACAAGAAAATCGCGAATGATTACGCCGCTCTTGTAACTGAGTGTATTAATAAAGACAGCGCGTTATCTGAAGATTTCGCGAAATTCAAAAACGGCAAATGGAAAGGAATGGAACTTGCTCAGCATGTCGGTTTTACAAAATGGAACGAAGATAATTGCAGATTCCCTCAGCGAATTCAAATTGAGCCCGCAAACAAACCGCGCATGGTTGTTTCCCGAAAAGACAAGGAAAACGTTTATACAAAAACTTATGGGAATCCCATGACCGTTGAAGTTGATGATTTTCTGTACGCCGGAAACGATGAAGTTATTATAGAAATTGCAAACGATGGCATAGGCAGTTTTAATTATGTAATAGAACCTGACGCCTCGCATGACTGGCTGGAAATAAGTTCTTTAAAAGGCGCTGTAGAATCACAGGAAGAAATAATTCTGCGCGTTAAAAGAGAAAATCTTACGGAGCAAATTAAAACAGCCAGGCTTCTTATTAAAGACGGGGAAACTGCTGTTGCAATTGAAATTAAAGCTAAAAATGTCAATGTAAAGGAACTGCCCTCGATGACATTTCTGGAAAATAACGGCGTAATTACAATCAACGCAAATCACTTCTGCGGCAAAAAAGATGTTTCAAGCTGCGGTTTTATCGAATTAAAGAATTACGGAAAAAATATTCCCTCCCGCGTAAAAAATGCTGCAAGCAGCGTTTCCACGAACAGCGGCGCCATGAAAGTATTTCCAACTACTTCAAGCTTTAGTGAAAAGGACGAGAAACCTTCTCTTGAATATAGGTTTTTGATTGAAGAAGCAGGCGATTACATCACCGAAATATGGACAACGCCGACAAACTCAATACAGAAAAACTGTCCGTTACGATTTCAGCTTACAAATAAGAATGAAAAACAATTAATTACATCTGTTCCTTTGGATTTTCGCGCAGGGGATTATTATGATGGAAGATGGAACGAAAGCGTTCTTAATAATATACGCGTTAATAGAATTTCATTAACGCTTGAAAAAGGCGTTCAGGAAATTTCTATAAGCGCGCTGGAAGCCGGACTCGTTCTGGAAAAAATATTAATATACAGAAAAAACTGCAAACCTTTACAATCGTATCTCGGGCCGCCTGAAAGTTTTTATACAAGCGCAAACAATTAATAACGAAAATAAAAAACGCCCGATTGCTCAGGCGTTTAATTTAATTTCTCAGCGCTTCTTCTTCCTTTTCTTCGTCAAACTGCTGCGTGTACAATTTGTAATAATGTTCGCGTTTTTGCATCAGCTCTGCGTGCGTTCCGCGCTCGACAATTTTTCCGTCATCTACAACAAGAATGATGTCCGCGTTACGGATTGTAGAAAGCCTGTGCGCGATTACAAAACTTGTTCGTCCTTCCAGCAAAGTGTGAATCGCTTCCTGCAGCAGCATTTCCATCTCGGTGTCAATAGAACTTGTCGCTTCGTCAAGAATGAAAATCTTCGGGTCTGCCAAAACCGCGCGCGCGAATGAAATAAGCTGTTTTTCTCCCGTTGAGAGCCTGTCGCCTCCTTCGCCTGTTTCTGTGTCGTAACCGTTTTCCATCTTTTTAATAATTTTGTCCGCGTGAACAATGACGGCTGCCTTTTCCACTTCTTCGTCAGTCGCGTCGAGGCGTCCGTAGCGTATGTTTTCGCGTATGGTACCTGAAAAAAGATGCGGGCTTTGAAGCACATAACCAAACGCACTGTGAAGCCAGTGCTGGCTTCGCTGACGGTAATCAATTCCGTCTATCAAAATTTCACCTGACGTAGGCTCGAAGAATCTGCATACAAGATTGACAAGCGTCGATTTTCCCGCGCCTGTTTCTCCCACAATGGCGGCGTATGTTCCCGCTGGAATCTTTAGGTTAAAATTCTCCAGTATCTTCTTGTTGTATCCGGGATAGTTGAATGTCACGTCACGGAACTCGACGTCCCCTTTGATCGATTCCCAATTTTCTTTCTTGGGCGCAAAAACATCGCCGTATTTTTCGAGAACTTCCGGTTTGTCAGTTATTCCCGGGTCTTGATCAAGAAGGCTGCCGACTCTTTCTACATTCGCCTGCGTGGAAACAATGTCCGTTAAAATGCGCGCGATATTCTGAATAGGCCAGAAGAAACCTCCGGCATATTGAAGGAATACCGCGAGAACCGACAACTGCGCTCCAAGGAAAATAATTTCGTATCCGCCGTAACTTAAAATCGCTGCTGTCGCAAGCGAACCGATAAAAAGCGTCAGAGGAATAAAAGTCGCGCGAAGACGCGCCATGTGAGTTGCGTTTTTTCTGTACTCGCTTGTAATGGCGGAAAATTCTTCAAGGCTCTGCTTCTCGGACACAATTACTTTAACTGTCTTCGCTCCTGTGATTCCCTCGTTCATGGCTCCTGTCATTTTGGAATTTATTTTTCGCACTATGCGGTTTACTGTTAAAATTCGCTTTTGGAAAAACCATGTTAAAAAAGCCATGACAGGAAGCGTCGCGCAGACGATTAACGCAAGTTTCCAGTGAACAATGAACATCGCGGTTATCGCTCCGACGCAATAAAAAACTGACCATGTAAAATCGATGAGTCCCCATGCGACCAAATCTCCGATTCTGCTTGTGTCCGAATTGGTACGCGCCATCAGATAACCGACAGGGGTTTTGCTGTAATAAGAGAGGCTGAGTTTTTGCAGATGCAAAAAGACAGCGTTTCGAAGTTCACGGGTCATTCCGCACTCGGCTCTTATACCTCTTGAAACAAACAGATTTACATTTAACGCCTGAATGATTACGAGCGTTCCCGTCATTAAGAGAAGTACCCAGATTCCGTCTGCGGTTTTAGGTTCAATATTATTTTTTATCGCATAACCTAAAACGAGAGGATAGAGTATATCGATGACAGCGACAAGAAACATTAAACATACACAAAAGATAAGTGTCTTTTTTTCTGTTCTTATAAACGGAAACATTTTTTTCCATACTTTCATTGATAGAGGTTTGTTGTATTCAATATCTTCATAATCCGACATTTTAATTCTCCTGAGTTTCACTGATAGAGGCGGCGTTTTCATCTGTCAAACTATTTTCTTCAGACAGACCGCTCGCCTGCATTTCGAATATACGGCGGTAAGTACCTTCGCGCTCCAAGAGTTCCTTGTGGGAACCAAGCGCTTCCACCGTGCCGTTTTTCAAAACTAAAATTTTATCCGCCTGCATAAGAGTTGATATGCGATGCGAAATTATTATTATCGCCGCGTCTTTTACGCGGTGTTTTAAAGCTGAACGTATCTTCGCGTCAGTTTCCGTGTCTACGGCGGAAAGACTGTCGTCAAAGATCATTACGGGAGGTTTTCCAGCGAGCATACGCGCGATCGCGACCCTCTGCTTTTGTCCGCCGGAAAGCGTAACGCCCCTCTCGCCTATGATCGTGCTGTAGCCGTCGGAAAAATTCTCGATGGTGTCATGCACTGCCGCTGTTTGAGACGCGCTGCGCAATTCTTCAGTCACTAAATTTTCCTGTGACGTTGATTCATCCGCGCTTAGAACGATTGCGTCTCTTTTTTGAATACAAACGGCGATGTTTTCGCGTATTGTTTTTGAAAAAAGAAACGGCTCCTGAAGACAAAGCCCGATGTGACGTCTTAAATGTGAACGCGCGATACTGCGAATGTTGATGCCGTCAATCGTGATGCTGCCGTTGCCTTCTTCCAGATCGTAAAGCCTGCTTAGAAGGTGAACAAGTGATGATTTCCCCGAGCCTGTGGCTCCGAGTATCGCCATGGTTTCTCCCGGCTTCAATGAAAAAGAAATATCGCGTAACACATGATTGTCACCGTAGGAAAAATTAACATTGTCAAAGCAAATCTCTCCTTTAATTTCAGGACAAACCGCGTCAGCAGGATCGCTCTCCGGTTCCTGCGAAAGCACCTCGCGGATACGGTTCGCCGCGACAAGCGTTTTTGAAGTATCCGACAGGATTCTTCCAAGCTCGCGGATAGGCCAAATCATCCAGTTACAGTAGGCGTAAAACGCGATGAATGTTCCGGCGGTCAGCTCTCCCTGAATGCTTCGGAAAACTCCCGCGCCAATTACAACCGTTAGCTGCAAACCGCTCAATAAATCGCTGGTTCCCCAGAACTTTCCAAGCATTTTTCCGATGTTCGTCCAAATATCGGCGTGTGCCGCGGTTCTTTCCTTGAATTTTTCAACTTCGTGCGCTTCCCTTCCAAACGCGCGGACAACCCGCACTCCCGTATAATTTTCCTGAGCCGCGGACTGCATTCTCCCTTCTGTAATATCCGCTTTTGTAAAACTTTTGCTGACCTTGCGAAAGTAGAAGAAAGAAAAAGTAAAGATGAACGGAATTATCGATAAAGAAATCATCGCCATAAAGACATCCATAGAGAACATCATTATTACCGCGACAGTAAAAACGCAGATAGTTCTAATAAGCTCACTCAAATTGTTGTGAATAAAAAAGCGTATGTTGTCAACGTCGGTTGTACTGCGCTGAATAATGTCTCCAGTCTGACACTTAACGTGCCAGTTCCACGGCAGTTTTTGAATGTGACCGTAGAGCGTGTTCCAAAGACGCCACGCGACTGTTTCGCCGAGTTCCAAAGATGTGTAACTGCGTATCAGATTGCAAACTTCAGCCAGCAGCGCCGCAACGATTATAAAAACCGCGCATATCCAAATTTTTTCGCGAAGCGCTTCAATCCCGCCCATCGCGTTAATTAGATTGATTACGAAAGCAGGCGCGTCAAGCGGAGCTTTTCCTATCACTGAATCGATAGTGTAGCGGACTATCTGAGGATTTAATAATCCAAAAGTTACCGTTAAAAGCGTTGCGGTACAGCAAAGCGCGAAACCGATTTTTCGGTCTTTCGCGGCGGCGGCGATCATTCTGATCCGTCCGCCTTTCCATGGCAGTGTCATTGTGTAAACTCCATTGTGAATGTATAGCCCAATTCACGCGGGCAATTAAAATAAATATAACTATGTGACAGACCACAGTCTGGCAGATATATACGAAAAAAATGAACATTTTTAACCAAATTTATTAACACGCAATCCCCCTATATTTTATTGCCAGATACAAAGACCCCAAATCGGCCGTTTGGTATCTGGAGAAATGAGAAAACCGCATGTGTTCGATTAGCTTTTTACTGATAATTAGAATCAGGAGGTAAGCTGCTGTCAGATCGACAGCTGACGCTCTGTTGGCGCCTCGCCGCATGCGGCCTCAGCTTATATGAAAAATCCTTACTGTCATGTTACATCCCCCTTAAAGAATGATTTGCTGCTTATCCGATCACACATAAATGTGATCAGCCAATGTTTCATCATTCTAAGGTTTAATTAAATTTCTGTCAAGCGTTTTTAGTGTAAAATATTATAACGACCAATACCTCTTGCCCGCTTCCAAAGTTCTGCCTTTTACAATCGCAAGCTCGCTTACCGTCATGATCCAAAACCCCTTTGCTCTTAAGCCTGCGATTATTTCAGGAAGGTCTGCCATAGTGTTACCCTGGGACGTATTATTATCGTGAAGAATTATAATGCCGCCGTCCTGAGGATTGGCAAGAACGCTGTTCTTTATTGCCGGAGAACTGCCAGGCCAGTCGTTATGCGCACTGCCGTCAATAAGAGCCATACCGAGATTTTCACAAACCTGACTCAAATTATCTCCGTGATTTAGATTCGGCGCGCGAAACAAACGCGGATTGTATCCGGTTATATCCTTTATAGACTGAGACGCCGCGTTCAAACTTGATGTGATATCGTTAATTGCTGATGATCCAAGACTGTTATAGCTGTCGGAATGATTGCCAATTTCATGCCCAGCGTTAAAAATCGCCTGCGCGGCGGATCTGTTCCCCCGGACATTTCCCCCAATCACAAAGAAGGTCGCCTTTACCTTGTGTTTTTCAAGAACCGCAAGCAGCGCTTCCGTACCGCCGTATGCAGAAGGAGCGCATGGACCATCATCAAAACTTAAAGCGATATATTTAATTGGTTTTTCCTTATACCCATAGTCTTTCCAGTTATCAGAAATATAGTTTTCAATTTCCTCTTTTGTGAGAAGGTTATATTTTTCCCATTCGGTATTAACGTCATTATTACCGCTATGAACGCATCCTGCCAAAAAAACTGCCATAAGAACTCCCGCCGGTATTGTATAAAATTTCTGCATATTTTGCTCCTTATAACAAAAATAAGAAAAATTAAGCGAATCGGCAAGATGTTTAAAATTTTACATTATATTACTTTTTCTGGCATTTAAATGTTTTTTACTTGGTTAGTTTTTTGTTTGGGATGAGTCTTTTAAGCAGTAATTAAAGGATAATTATTTATTATCATTGCTAAATTATAGCTTTAGGAGGGAGGATTGAATTCAGTATGATTTATTTTAATGAAAAAGAATCTGTCTCGTTACATCTTGAGAATTTTAAAATCATTGAAG
>Ga0209755_10000330_pt1 | contig 90358 bp, 87 predicted proteins | sample TergutCo191P1_FD_187301 | JGI IMG/M metagenome (GOLD analysis project Ga0209755, IMG submission 187301) | Cornitermes sp. P1 segment gut microbial communities from Petit-Saut dam, French Guiana - Co191P1 (SPAdes) (version 2) | ecosystem: Host-associated > Arthropoda: Insects > Digestive system... | reverse complement strand
TTAAACGCTGGCGCGGTATTGCAACGAGATATGCGAAGAACACATCCTCTTTCCTTGCGGCCGTTCAAATCCGTTGCCTTGCTTTGTGGTTAAGGGTTCTCGCATAAATTATTGTCGACACTATCTAAACATTTTGCGACTAAATTTTTTATCGGCTAAAATGCATGGCTAAAACATTTAGTAAACTCTCATTCCCTGTGAAATACACCTCTACAACATCATCACCAACCCTAAATTTATGTGGATTTTTAATTTGTCCTAAAAAATACAGAGCATTTTCTAACCGTGTAGCACCATCTTTTAGCTTAACGGTTCGTATGTCTACCAAATCGGTATAATCATCAAATGCTATTACAGCTAATCTCTTTTCTTCTTTCAAGAATCACCTCCTTTTTTCACGCCTTGTAATAAGATAGGCAAAATAAAACCACCTGCCGATATTGGGCGGTGGTTATATGACGGTAGCTTGAAGTATAGCATATCTAAATTGAGAAATTTTAGACACTTTCGAGCAAAAATTAGACATCTTCTGTTGTTACATCAACAATCAAATTCCGATTAGACATTCGCTCACGAGTTTCAGCCAGTATGGTTTGAATTTTTTGTTCAAATTCAGCTTTTGGCGGTAGAGTTGTCCAATACTCGGCTACCATTATGCCATCTTTATCCATTTCCAAAAGTTCAATCTGCTCCCTATTGTTACCTCCTGCACAAAGAATTACCCCTATAGGCTCATTTTCCCCTTCTTCACGACCGTAACGGTTTAACCATTTCAAATACAATTTCATTTGCGCGCTGTACGCATATTCAAATTTAGTCTGCTTTAACTCTATTGCCACAAGACGTTTCAATCGGCGGTTGTACATAAGTAAATCCAATTTGAAGTCCTGCTCATCAATCACCATTCGCTTTTGCCGTTCCACAAAAGCAAATCCTTTTCCAAACTCCAAAATAAATTTTTCTATTTCTCTGATAATGGCTTCTTCTAAATCTGCTTCAAGATACTCGTCTTTCAGTCCAAGTATATCTAATAGATATGGGTCTTTGAATGTACCTAATGGAATTGGGGAAACAGGTGTAATTTGTGAATCGGCAATTTCTTTTCGCTCGTAAGCTTTTCGTGAAATCAACTCACGCAATTGCTTTACTGTTAATAATCCTCGTGCCGCTTCATTCATGTAAAACAATTTTGCTTCCTGTGATTTTAACGGCAAAAGTTCAACCATGTGTGTCCATGTCAATTGTGTAGTTGCTGACGACACAATTTCAAAATCTGAAAATTGTTCGTTAAATTGCATCATGCGGCGCAGATTTCGGATTTCATAAGTACGTCCATACTTTTCCTTCAAATGTGTCGCAAGCTGCGGTACAATCTTTTTGCCGTAGTTAGCCCTCTTGTTTTCTAAAATATCATCATTGATATGTCTGCCAATCTCCCAAAACATTCTGATTATTGTACTGCTTGCATGAATATAAATTGCACGACGGCTTTGTTCAATTAAATTAGAAATTTTGTTGAACAGAATTTGTCCGCTATTTTCGTTTGTTATTAATTCGCCCTTTTTACTCATTCTATCTAACCCCGCTTATTTTTATTTTCCTGTGCATGTTGGTTTTCGCTATTACAATTATATTGTGGTTGTAGTGTAAAAGCAAATCGCTATACACGCAAGCAATGTATGTGCGGAAGCCCGCCACACATACCGCTTGCAAGGGTAATTTTCCCCTTGACCCCTTTGGCAGAAACATTTCGCTCCGCTCCATTTTTCTGCAAATCAAAAAAGTAGCGAGACACTTTTTTGTTAAGCGTCCCGCTACTAAATTATAAAATCTCGTTGCTTAGATTCTGTTTTTCTACAACTATAACTTACTGGCCAGATAACATTTGCTCGTAACGACCAACCATTTGTTGAATGGCTTGACCTTGGATGGCTTGTGTCCATGAGCGACCTTCATTCTGATTTTCATTCCAGAAATCTAAAACAGACATCATGCTAACTCTAATTTGGTGGCTAGTACGTTCAGTAGCTTTTTGAGCAGTAGCATTTTCAGCTTCCTGTTGGTTTGATTGATTTTGTATTTGTGCAGATATCATCCGACTTAAATTAGACATGAACTCGCGGTACTCATCTTCATTTTCCGAAAGCCTAGCTAACATTCTTTGACATATCACAAACGGACTGGATATATCTGAACTCGTAAAGCCTGTCAAAAATAGCCTTATACCTCTACTCGTTACCTGCGGTTCGCCGTCAAACACCTTAACTGGTACGCCCAAAGCAGAAGAAACTCTGCTTTGTATCTGGTTAAATATCTCTACTTCCCTATAACTTAGGTTTGAAGTTTCTACCCTCGAATGCCCTTGCGTTCGACGTTCAAAAGAAGTGTTTGCCACGTTGTTTAAGCCTACAGCATTCATCATTGATTATCACTCCCTAATTTTTTGCATTACACATTATTGACCAGATAACATTTGCTCGTAACGACCAACCATATTTTGAAAGGCTTGCCCTTGTACAGGTTGCGACCATGAATGCCCATCAGTTCGGTTGTCGTTCCAGAAATCTAAAACAGACATCATGTTGACTCTAATCTGATGGCTTCTGCGTTCAGCGTCCTCTTGTTCAGCCATTCTCTTATTATTACTAAGCCAACTTTCAAGCTCAGTCTGTTGTTGCATTTGCTCTCTAACCCACGACATCCATTCATTGTACTTGTTCTCGTTCTCAGCCATTTCCCTTAGCATGTTTTTCGTTACCATGAAAGGGTCACGAACGCCACTGGCAGAAGCACCGCCAAAACCTTTGAAAGCAATGGTAAATCCGCTAATTTCACAGGTGCTTCCTAAGTTTATTTTTACGGGGCCACCTACTGTGCTTTGTATTTGATTCAAAATTTCTGTTTCCCTATAGCTTAATCCTTGTGTTGATGACGTTAAGTTTCGCCCTGATTGCATAGCAGGGGTATTCCTTACGTTGTTTAAGCCTACGCCATTCATCATTAACTACAACCTCCCCGTTCCGATTTTTTTACGACTTTATTTATGTTGCAATAAAAAATCCCCTTGAGAGTTCTGCTATATATCTTGCTACAGCAGAAAATATGGGGAGCATCCGTGCAAATTTATAAACAGGGAAACAGTCCGTTTTTCCCATCTTTTACGTTTACAGATTATATATCGGCAAAATTCCTTTTATGTATTAGCCCTTGTTTTGGAAATTTCAGTTTAACTACAATATATTTCTTCTTTGATACGTTCAACTGCAACGCTCCTTTAGATAAGCTATAGATATACTTTTAACTCGCTCAAGGAGAGATTGCAAATGCCGATAAGCAGAAAAACCTATACGGAGAAAGAAAAGCAGTTTTTGAAGAATATCGGATTCAAAATTCAGTTTCTCCGAAAGAAAGCAGGGATGAGCCAAAACGAACTGGCTGAAAAATCCGATTTGAGTTATGCGACAATAAGCCACTTGGAGAGTACATCTGTTTATGGGCTTTCTATTGTTGCGATTCATAGGATAGCTAATGCGCTTGGGGTAGAGCCTGACCAGCTAATGAAGTTTGATTAGCTGTTGCAAGGTAATTTTAATTTAAGGCAACAAAAAAGCCGAATTGATTATGCTCAACTTGGCTTTTGATAGCTAAAAATATTTTGTTCTCAATACTCCCTTAGTGTATACTGTACAGTGTGTATTGTTTCTAAAGGCACGAGGTTTACAAAAATTCCTAGATGTCCATAAAGGGGAATACATTCCGCCTTAGCGCTCTGGTAGTAAAAGTTTGAAATGAAATTTGAGGGATTTTTACAGGGGATAAATGCTTAAGAAGCTTTTAATTTCAAGGATTTTTGCTTCTCCTTGTGTGAACAATCTACTATAGGGTTTCTAACCCTCACGACAAGAGCTTTTAAGGCCTCAAGAATTCCCGACTTGCCCCCTCCGTTTGGCCCGTAAATTACAGATACCGGCAAAAAGGTTGCATTATCCTGTTCACTGCTTAACAAAGTGTCCGCATGTTCTGAAATGCTTTCTGACTGTAAATCAAATATAGTTTCATCACGATATGACTTGAAGTTTTTGAATACAAATTGGCAAAGCATCCTCACCACCATCCTGTTTTTATTATAACAATATATATCTCCAAAAATCAAGTTTTTGTACTCAATTTGGTCAATCTGGTCAGTATATCGCATATATATCGTCAAATTCATAAAAACAAGCAGCGCGTATTAGGGTTTTACGGTGAGTGAAAAAAGCCATTGCGACTTCCGCAAAAGGGGCCGTTGGCAAGACGGCCCCTTTCAATGGAATCGAATCATTTATAAAGCCCCTTCAGCCTCGCCTTCGCCTATGAACAGATTATAAAACTCTGTATTAAAGCGCAATACGCAATAGTCCGGGTCGTCCGCGCCGGAAAAATGATGCTCCAAGCCCTCGTACCACATTTCTTTTTTTATTGCGGGGTCGGTAAGAATTTCAATCGTTCCAACAAGGGTTATATTATAAGTCTCGCCACTGAGGCCCACGCTATTGAGGCATACGCTGGCACGATTGTTTTTGGCAATTCGCTTCGCCTTATTCCCCTCAAGTCCCGTGCCAAAAGTAATCCATTTGATGCCATCCGCCTGTGCAATCGACAGCGTAGACACCGTGGGATATCCGTTTTCGTTAATCAGCCCAAGGACGCAAGACCCCGTTTCCCAGCTTATGCCCCGCTCGTAAATAATCTCCCCTGCCCTCTTGATTAGTTCCTGACTCATGTTTTGCACAACCTTTCCTTTTTTATGCAATTCTACCATTTCAAACACGACAACGGTATGCCTTGTTTATTTGTAATTCGACAAAATTTTTTTGGCGGTGGTCTGAATTTCCTCCGCGATGTCTTCCGGCTCTATTACCTTCACCTTGCTACCGAAACCTAGCAGCCACGAAATCATATAATCCCTATTCGTAAATCCGATTTCAAGACGCAGACCCTCCGGTGTTTCCGTGAACGAGCCCGGCTCATAAGCCTCTACCAGCCGGTATTTCTCGCTTTTTTCAAAAATCGCCACCAGCCGATTCTCATCTGTAAATTGCGCATCAAAATTCCGCTGCTCCGGCGGAATTTCTTGCGGCGAAAATTTCTCCGCACAACGCTGTAAATTCCACAGCCGCGCAAGCTTAAACAGCCTCCAATCCTGTCGCTGTGCGCAAAATCCAAAAACATACCACGCGCTCCATTGAAATATCACAAAATACGGCTCTATGCGACGTCGCGATTCACCCTTGCCGGAATAATAATCAAACTCCACAAGCCGCGACTCGGAAACCGCATTCTTTATAATTTCAATCTTTCGCGTCAAGCTTCCTTTATAATGGGATGCAAGGTCAATCACCACCGGCTCGCGCATACTCGCAACCGCATTAAACCCCAGCTTTTCCAGCGTCCGCTCAATCGGAACACGCTCCGAAACTGTGCCAAGCCCTTTGATTCCCGCGATAATCCCCGACAGTTCGTCCTTGGTTAGAATGCTTTTGTCCAGCTTAAACCCTTCCGCGATGGAAATTCCCCCGCCTGCCCCCTGATGCGTAATCACCGGAATCCCCGCCCGACAAAGCGCGTCAATATCCCGGCCGATGGTGCGCCGGTTCACCTCAAATTTTTCTGCCAAAAAAGGCGCGGTAACGCGCTCATTTTGCAACAGCACTGTCAAAATCCCAAGCAAACGGTCAACCTTCATAAGCATTGCCCTCCAGATTATAATTTCACATCGCGGAAAAATCGCCTTCGCAGCACGAAATACAATAAAATTCCAAAAATAAGAATTGCACTGTACATAATAGCCACGTAACCGAATAAATACCACACCTTGGGCACGGCGGACATGAAATTAAAGGTCAAAAGCAGCCCCAGCCCGCCCCCGATTAATAATGGCTGGAAAAAAACTATGGCTATGTGCCGGCCAAGATAACTGCGGCATTCGGGCACGGTCAGGCCAATGCGTTTAAACTGCGCCACATCTTGAGCGTCGGAGTCCGAATCAGAAACCAGCTTATGATATAACACAATGCATGAGGACATCAAAAACAACAGACCCAAAAACGCCAGCGCGAAAAGCAAAAAAGCGTTGGCCCTAAATTGTATGCCACGGCGTTCCGCACTTGAAATGGGCCTCAGCCCAGCGGGATTATCCCGGTCGTAGGGGTCAGTCCAGCCTATCCGCTGCCATGTGTATGCCGGCAAATTGTTTTTGGCCAGCAAGCCCTCCATTAAAGCGGCCATAACTGCATATGCGTCTCCGTAGGCAAAGTCAAAAATTGTAATTTCATTCAAGGCCGCGCCCTGCGCCAAGCTGTAAAAATCCCCGTCGTCCAAGACATAAGCAACTGAACGCGCAAATTCCATCAGCCCGTTGGAATTCACAAAGGGCAAATGCAGCATAGTTGTGTCGCTTTGTAAAAATACAAGCCCGTCCACTTGCGTGTGAAAATTCAGCTCCGCCGCCGTGTCATTTGTCGCAATCAAAAGCTGGCCGTGGGCGAGGTCTATTTCAAGCCCCACAAAGCGGCCAAAATCAGACTCGCTTACGATAAAATGATTGTGGCGAAAGTAAGTAAAATCGGCATTAGCCATCCGATAAACCCGCCCGTCGATATATGGCAGCACCCGAAAATTCTCCGCCGCACCACCGGCAGATGCCACTATCTCCGACAGCTCCGCAGCGGTTGCGGCGTTAGTCTCCCCTCGCCGCTCCACCATAAAATCAAAGGGCTGAAAATGGTCAAAGGTCAGCTCACCATAAGTGAAAAAGGCCATTCCGACCCCCGCAAAGAATATGGCAAAGGTAATCAACAAAGTTATACTAAACAGCGTGACCCGATAGGCGCGAAACTTATGCCCCAGCCCGGAAATCAGCAAAATATTCCGTTGATACACACGGGGATATTTTTTCAGCAAGACGGCAATACCGGCAATGGCCGTGCCAATCATATAAAACATGGACAGCACCATGCCCACTACGGGAATAACCGGCGCGATAAGCGGAAAGTTGCGGACAATGGCCTCGGCCCAAGCGGCCCCTGTGGAAATCCCCTGAAACGCGACAAGGGAAGCAATAAACACCAGCACCGAAACAATTCCAACAAATGGGCGTTGCGGCGCGAGACCCGTGGTTTTTGCGGATTTCGTAATTTCCAAAATCGAAAGCTTATTAATAAACCGCCGGATAATCACCCTTTGAATCAAGAAGCTGACAATCAGGACTCCAATACTGTACAAAAACACCCCATAGCCGATGTCAAATAAGTTTTGCTCAATGCGCATGACCCGGGCCAGCACCCAATAAAACACATTTCCCAAAAGCAAGGCCGCCACAATACCCAAAGCTACCGAGCCGGCAAAAATTACGCCACTTTCAAGCCTCACCATGCGGGAGAGGTCCTTTGTGGTCATGCCCAAGGTCAAATAAACGCCAAATTCCCTCCCCCGGGAGCGAATGAAATACACCCCCGTATAGGTAAGAAATATTACGCTGAAAATCGTAATAACCACAGCGGCCAGCACTATCATAGACTGTGCCGCTTGAATGGCGGCGTCGTCGTTCAGTGTATCGTTAAAAAGCAGGCTGCCAAATAAAAACAGCACGCAAACAACAAAGGCATTAACTATAAAAAAAGACGCGAATTTCCGCAGGTTAAACCGCAGGTTTTTCTTCGCTATGTCGCGGAAGGTCATTACAGGGCCTCCTCTACATAGCTTAGGGTTTCAAGGATTTTGTCAAAAAAGCCCTTGTGCTCCCCTACCCGGTTTATTTCCAGCGTAATTTTGCCGTCCTTTATAAAAATGATTCGCTTGCAATAAGACGCCGCAAAGGCGTCATGGGTCACCATTAAAATAGTCGCGCCGCCTTTTTCGTTCATATCCGCAAGCATTTCCATGATACTTGCCGACGATTTCGAATCCAGATTCCCCGTAGGCTCATCCGCATAACACACGGCCGGGTTGACAATCAAGGCCCGCGCCGCCGCTACGCGCTGCTTCTGCCCCCCCGGAAATATTATAAGGGGCCTTATGAAATCCTCCATTTCATACTTCATTATACGAATACTATAGAAGGCAGTTTTTTTTAAGGCCGTGGGCCCCCTGTAAGCTTTATCCCCTTATCTCTTCATCTTTAACCTGCGCGGGTGGGGGAAGGTGTTTATACTGAAAAAACGTGTTTCGATGCCGGAGGTTTCCGGGTGGGTTACGGTGAGCTTTAACACGCCGCCTTCTTGCATGGAAAGTGTGCCTTTTATGGGGGAGGCGGACTCCAGCTTTACGGGAATGCTTATGAGCCTGTCGGTTTGGTTCAGGTAATAGGGCACTTTTTCGTAGCTTTCGAGAACTACGATTTCGGCTTCGCCGGTGGCGTCGGAGAGGGTCTCCGCCGGGGTGGGGATTGTCCATTCCACCGGGCTTACGGGAAGGGCTTGGCCGCGGTCAATAAGAAAGGTTTCGTTTGAAAGCTGGCCGCGTTTATCGCGCAGAGCGACGCCGTACATAGATGTGGTTTGTGCCGGGGAGAGGTTTTGGGCATATCGGGTCGCGCCGAGGGCGACGGCCTTTTCGTGGCGGTACAGCATGGACTTTCTGTTGACGACGGTGACGCCCATTTCTTCTTCGAGGATACGCAAAACGCCCTCGCGGACCTGGGGCATCCGCGAGCTTCCGCCGGAGAGAACCACGCGGATTTTCGTACCGTTTTTCAGGCCGCACCGGGAGGAAATATGACGGACACAGTCGAGGGTTTCGCTTAGAAGGGCGGCTGTTTTATCTTCAAAGGTATTGCGGGTGATGAGAACGTCGCGGTTTTGAGGGATAGGATTTGTGGCGTCGATGTAGGTGAAGGGCATGTTTATTTCGTCTTTTTTGGAAAGTATGTGCTTGGTTTCCGTGACGCGCCGGTGAAAGGGGCGCGCCTGGTCGTCGATTGGCGGGGATTTATACTCTTCCTCGCAGCGGCTTAGGATATATTCCGACAGGATTTCATCCCATTTCACACCGCCGATACGCCGCCCTGTGGAGACTATAACTTCATAGGTTTTTTCGGTGGGGATTCGAACCTTTGTACCGCCTCGAAGTTCGATTTCGTGGGCGGTGTCAGGATGGTATTTTATACAGGCAACATCAACTGTGCCGCCACCTAAATCGTACACCAGCACGGGCTCAAGCTCATCCTTTTTATTTAGGTGCTCAATGTAATCGATGGCGATGGCCACAGGCTCTTCGATTAGGCCGATTACGGTAATTCCCGCGTCTTGCGCCGCTTCTATGATAACGGAGCGTTCCTCCTCCCCGAAAATTACCGGAACGGCGATTACCGCCTCAATCGACTCGCCGTTTGGCTGGCGTTCCAGCTCGTTATGGTCTTCGGCATGGAGGCTTTCCCGTGCAAGAGCCGCGAAATATCTAAAAAAACTCGCCACTATTTCCTTGGGGGATTTTGTGCCGCCTTTGAGTTCAAAATTTTGTGCAGCCGATGTGTCGGCAGGCGCAGAGCCCCAGGCGTCGTTTGGCCCGGAAAGCTGTTGTTTTACATGCCGAACCACGTAGGCGGCCTCGTCCTCGCTACCCCGCAAACTATCCGCGTGGTCGATGGCTTCAAATCCGCACAGGTCACGCATTTTTTCCTTTTCCCCGTGGAAATATACCGACGGTATTTCATACGGCATTCTGTCCACCGGGTTTATCAAAATATGTATGCCCGGCTTGCCGTCATTTTCTGTGCAATACGCAATAAATGAGAAGCATGTTCCAAAGTCGATACCTACTTTATAGCTCATAATTTGCCTCCTATATAGCAATTTCAATCGAGAACGGTGAAGTCGAGCGCAAGCCACGACCACGGAAATCAATTTTCATCGGTCTTGGGGGCGCGGTCGGCTTTCAGCGAAGCTGATTCGCGTTGCAGCATAGCGCATTGGCCCGGCCGAAAGGGCTAGGCGACGCGCTCCAGAAGCGCGGAGTCAGCACTTTCCCGGGACACCAGCGGAGCATAGGCAACCGCGCAGCGAGCGAAACCGTCCGCGCCCCCAAGACCGATGAAAATTGATTTCCGTGAGCCGCGACTGCGTAGGCCGCGTTTTTGCGCGATGACTGAACCCATTCTCGATGTAATTGTCTATAATACTTCCACGATGGCTTTGAGAAGCCGCCGTCCGTTGCGCTTGTAGCCAGGGTGAATTGTCTTGCTGATGCGGTAATCGAAGCCCGTTTTCTGTGGGCTCGAATGTAAATGCCATGCGGGGTCGAACTCGTCGCCGCCTTGTGGTATTACCTCCATTATGCCCAATTTTGCGAGATTATATTGAATTTCCCTGATGCCGGGCGGCTCTGTGAAGATGTTTTTGTGTCGCTGGGCAAAACGCACCATGGCCTCGCGGAAGAGCAACAGAAGGTCTTCCAGCTCGGCGTCGGAGATTTCCCATGTCATTATATACAATTCGCGCTTAATTTTCTCGTCGGATATGGTGCTTCGGATTTGATTTATCTTATCGTAGAAGTATTTTCGATTATATTCCGGCTGGGGTTTTGCGTCAAAGGGTTTTGGGATGTGCGGCGTTTTTTTGGGGCTCATTGCGTCCAAAATAGCGGTGATACGCTCAAAAAGGTCACGCTGAAAGGTCTTTCCCTCCCGTTCAAGCACAAACGCCGCATCCCGCAGAGTTTCTATGTCTTCATCTATAATGCGTTTGCGCAGGGCTTTTAACTCGTCCAGAATCTCAAACACCTCCATCTTGCAATTATTTTGTTCCACTGGCATAATAATCATATTATTAAGGGGCTGTTCCAATGAAAAATGAATCATTATTAAAACTAAAGCAAGACCAAGAAATAAAAATAAATGAACGTATCCGGCTTGTGTTTGACACTACGCCTATGCTTATTGATTATTGGAATAAAAATCATCAAATAATTGATTGTAATAAATATGCGATGGAGTTTTATGGCTTTAAGACCAAGGATGAGTATCTATACCCGGACCCCTTGTCATTGCCTGATTATCAATCCAGTGGGGAACCTTCGCTTGAGACCCGCAACAATAATTTGGATATTATTTTCCGCGACGGATACGGCAAATTCGAATTTGAGGAGAGAAAGCTTAACGGCGATATCATTTACCTTGAAACTGAAGGCATACGTGTAAAGGATGCCGAAAGTGACGATTACTTGGTTATTACGTATTCCAAGGATGTTACGCAGTTTAAGAAAAATGAACTTGCCATGCAGTTAGTACAAGAAGAGCTTAAATACCGTGAAAAATTACTTGGCGGAGTAAACCGGGCCGCCGAAACTTTACTGACAGCAAGTGATTCAAACCGCATGAGTACGCTTGTAAAGGGCATAAGCATTATCGGGAATATGCTGAGCGTAGACCGTGCACAAATTTGGAATCAAAAAGAAATAAACGGCGAGTTATGCTTTGTAGTGCAATACAACTGGGCGAGTGAGCTTGGCAAGCAAAAAGAAGGAATTGATTTTATATACCCATATCACAAAAATCCGCAGTGGTTTGACGATACGCTGTTAAAGGGTAATAACATTAACGGGCCGATAACCGAGCTGCCTCCGGAAATGACAGCGTTTTTCAAAAGTTTTGGTGTTGTGTCCATTGCGGTTTTGCCCATGCTTATAGAGGGGGAGCTTGTTGGGTTTTTTGCTGTCCATGATTGTGAAAATTCGCGCTCCTTTTCGAAGGATGAAATGGATGTCCTTACTTCTGCCGGGCTAATGTTTACCAGTGTTTTTAATCATAACATGCAACGAGAGCTTGCGTACACAGATGCGCTGACCGGTGTGCGCAACAGAAGATATTTGCTGGAGGAAGCCGAGAACGAGCTGCAAGTATGCATAAACAACGGCACAGATTTTTCTTTAATCATGATTGATATAGATTTTTTCAAAACGATAAATGACACTTACGGTCACGCTGTCGGGGATGAAGTTTTGCAAATATTTGCGAGTCGAATAAATTATGTTTTGAAAAAAGATACTCTTTTTGCAAGGTATGGCGGTGAGGAATTTGCGATAACTCTTCCGGGTGTAGGTCAGGAAAATGTCTTGAAAATTGCCGAAAGAATCAGAAAAAATATAGAAGCTACCCTTTTTCACACGGCAGAAATAGAAATAAAAGTCACTGTATCTTTGGGTGTCGCATCAAAATCCGGAAGCGATGATACTCTATTCGAAATTATAAAAAAAGCAGACATGGCTCTTTATGAGGCCAAAGAAGCCGGGAGGAATGCGGTCGTTTCCTTCCCCTAGTGTCAATTGAGATGAGAACCGTTCAGCACAGGAAATGGCCGCACACTCCTCCCCTTTGCCTGTGTGTGCGGCCCACTCTGCGCTGGACGGTTCTCAGCTTAATCAGCTTTAACTAAGCTTCGCCCATGCAACATTGAATCCGTCTTCTAAGCCATATTGCTTAAATTTTGTCAAAAAGGTTTCGCCGAACAACTCAAGTTGACGGCGGGCGTTGGTGTGTAATTGGCTGATGGCTTCTGAATCTAAGTTTGCGACCCTTTCTCCGCCCAAATTGAGCCTTGCCAAGTGAGCGGATAAGCCAAGGGTATTTCTTAGCATGTGCCAAAATGCGGATTCTATATGCTGGCTGGAACCGCCAAACTCTTGATGTACTTCGGCAAAGGCGTTTGCAATCTGCCGTAAGCTCTCGCGTAGGATTTCGTATGTGGAGGAGGGCGTGCTTTCACTTGTCGGCACGCCGGATTCAGCAGATGAACCACTGATATTGTGCTGCGTTACGATTACATTGACGGAGTGCCGTACGCCACCCGTATTAACTAGTTGAGGCGGGGGCATATGTTGCAGCATTTTTCCGATGTACGTCAGGTCTAGCAAAACGGAATCGGGTATGCCCGGCACCCCCTGCGCTGTATCAAGCGAAGCAAATTCCTCAAGACTTTGCCAGCCCTCTTTTGCAATCCAAACCCCGTCCGGGGTTACGAATGCCTCCCAGCGGGTGCCACCGTATTCAACCATTACTACTTGCATGGCTGTACGGCCGATTGTATGCCCTTCATTACCGATGAAAATAGTTCCGGGGGGCAAATTTTCCGGGATGTTTTCACTACATGAAACGATTTCTTTTTCAAGCAAATATTCTTCGCTTTGCTTGGCCATTAAATCGCCCTTTGCTGCAAATTGAGTGGTGAATTTTTGGATTAGGATCTCGTAGCCTACTTCCTTTTGGGCTGCTAATGGGTACTCGGCATCTTCTTTCAAAGCCAGCGGCGCGTCAGCGGGTGAGGGCATTACCGATGTAAACCCGGCGGCTTTAACATGGGGCGGGATAGGATACGCTCTGCTTACTTGATGTAATGAATTTACTGCACTCATCTTGCCTTCCTCCAGATTTTTTGCGTCCCTGCTTATATTTGAGAGGCAAATCCGTTGTTTTCTCAATAGTCATATCGTCATAAGATTGATTCTATGCAATGTTTTTTTTCTGTGCTATATTAACCATAAAAAGCTTGCGGAAGGGATGATTATATGGCAACCAATACTGATTGGAGCAAGTTCCAGAGAAGGTATCTTCATATCTTGCTGAGGGTGCAATGCGAAATTGGAGTTGGCAAAGCAGCCAGCTTGGAGGAAGCTATAACCGCTTTACGCTCCGAAATGGAGCCAGAAGACATAGGCCGTGTTATAGACGAATTAAAACGCGCCGGCACTATATAAGGACTTTCAACCTATACTTGCCAATAGCTCCCGGATTTCGAGGATTCTGGCTACGCCTCCGTCATCCGGGGGCTTTTCGTTTTTGTAGGCGCGGATTGTGATGTACGGGTTTTGGGCCATGGTAAACAGCAGACGGGCGGGGTTTTTTATGATTGTGGCGGTGAGTTTGTCCAAATCAACGGGGGCGTCGGCTCGAAAGGTGAGAACAATGCTTAAGCCCTTTTGCGCTATTGAGGTGATGCCCAGCGCGCGAGCCTCGGCTTTCATCAGGGCGACGTTGAGAAGATTTACCACGGCTGCGGGCAAAGAACCATAGCGGTCTTCGATTTCCTCCTGTACGTCGTCGTGGTCCTGCTGGGTGGAAATAAGGGAAATTTTTTTGTAAATCTCCAGCTTCTGTTGCTCGTCGGAGATTAAGCGGGAGGGAATGTGGGCGTCCACGCTGATATCTATATTGGTTTCGTGGATTTCTTCCGGGGGCTCGCCCTTGAGCTCGCCTACAGCTTCTGCCAATAATTTGCAATACATATCATATCCCACGGAATCCATGTGGCCGTGCTGCTGCGCACCCAGCAGATTCCCCGCGCCGCGAATTTCCAAATCCCGCATGGCAATCTTAAAGCCCGCGCCAAACTCGGTAAATTCCCGGATTGTCTGCAAGCGCTTTTCCGCTTCCTCCCGCAGAATTTTGTCCCGGCGGTACATAAGATAGGCGTAGGCCAGACGGTTCGAGCGGCCCACGCGCCCACGCAGCTGATAAAGCTGCGACAGCCCCATAAAGTCCGCGTTTTGAATGATAATCGTATTCACATTGGGGATGTCCAAACCCGTTTCGATTATCGTGGTGCAAACCAGCACGTCAACGTCACCCTCCACGAAGTCGTGCATGATGTTTTCCAGCTCGATTTCGGACATTTGGCCGTGAGCGAAGCTGACCCGGGCCTGAGGCACTAGGGCGGCCACGCGCATGGCTTCTTCGGCGATATTGCGCACACGATTGTGCAAATAATAAATCTGCCCGCCCCGGGCCAGCTCCCGGTTGATGGCATCCCGCACAAACTCCTGATTGGCTTCCATTACATAGGTTTGCACGGGCTGGCGGGCCTCGGGGGGCTCATCCAATAGACTCATATCACGGATTCCCGTCAGGGAGAAGTGCAGCGTCCGCGGAATGGGCGTGGCCGTGAGGGTGAGAACATCTACGTCGGCGCGGAGTTCCTTTAGCTTCTCCTTATGGCCCACGCCAAAGCGTTGCTCCTCGTCAACGATAATCAGGCCCAAATCCTTGAATTTCACATCCTTGGACAGAAGCCGGTGGGTGCCGATTACGATGTCGGACGCGCCTTTTTCCAGATTTTTCAGCGTCTGTTGCTGTTCCTTGCGGGATTGAAACCGTGACAAGCGTTCAATTTTGATGGGATAGTCCTTCATGCGGCTGATAAATGTATGATAATGCTGCTGCGCCAAAATTGTAGTAGGAACCAAGTAGGCTACTTGCTTTCCGTCCTGTACGGCCTTAAACGCCGCCCGGATGGCCACTTCCGTTTTGCCGTAGCCCACATCCCCGCAGATGAGTCTGTCCATCACGCGGCGGGATTCCATGTCCCGTTTTACGTCTTCGATAGCGGCGACTTGGTCGTCGGTTTCGGTGTAGGGGAACAGGGACTCGAATTCCTGCTGCCAGACCGTGTCCGCACCGTATTGATGTGCCGTGGCGGCTTGACGCTTGGCATACAGCGCGATTAAATCCTGGGCCAAAATCTCCACGGCCTGACGCGCCCGGGCCTTGGCTTTCGTCCAGTCCGCACCGCCGAGCTTGTTTAATTTTACGTCTTCGCGTCCGCCGATGTATTTTTGAATCATCTCCATTTGGGATGTTTGGATATATAAATGCCCGCCGTCCTTGTATTCCAATTTCAAATAATCCCGGCTGAGGCCGTCATTGGTGACTTGCTCGATTCCGCGGAACACGCCGATGCCGTGATTATCGTGGACGATGTAATCACCCACACGCAGGTCTGTAAAGCTGCTGATTTTTTCGGCGTTTTTTTGTTTGCGGTGTTTTCTGCGGCGGGCCTTTTCTGCGGTGAACAGCTCCTTGTCGGTGATTACCGCCAGCTTGATGTCCGGATACTCAAACCCGGCGGACAGCGTGCCCCGGCTCACCGTTACCACGCCCCGGGCAAGGTTTTGGTCTTCCAAGCTTTCGGCAAAGCGGCTTAACATGTCCAGCTCGCCGATGGCAGAGGAAATTTGCTGTCCGTTGCGCCTTGGCCCGGCCAAAAGCGCGATTAAATAGCCTTGGTTTAACAGGTGTGAGAGGTCTTGCTTAAGCTCATTCGGCTTGCGCCGCAGAGGCATACAGGCGCGGCCTGTTATGGGAATTTCCATCGGGTCAGGGAATTCATTTAATTGACCGCTCATGGACGAATATAATACACGGTGGAATTTTTGCGTTTTGTGCAGAACCTGTGCCCACGGCATCATTACGTCAATTTGCGGGGGAAGAAGCCGCCCTCCCATCAAGCGGTGACTGATGCTTTCCTCGTATTCCCGCCAGACCGTTTCCATGTGAACGGAGATGGGGTTGGGCTCGTCGAAGAAAATCAATGTGTTGCCAGGCAAGTAGTCCAGCAAGTTGGTTTCCTCCTCGTAAAAAAACGGCAGAAACGCATCGGCGGACGCGCCAAGCTCTTCGCTCCAGTCCGCGAGGGTGCTTTCGATAGTGTCGGCTAGGACTTGAGCCTCTTTTTTTAGAGATTTTTCCAGAAGGGCTGTCTTTTGTGATTCCAAAGAAGCTTTTATTTTCCCGATGGCGTTGCGAAGCCTTTGCCGGCCAAAAACCAGCTCCCGCACGGGATAGATTTCAAAACCCGCCGCGTTCTCCATAGAACGCTGGGACAAGGAGTCGATTACCCTAATCGAATCCACATCATCCCCGAAAAATTCTATGCGCAATGCCTGCCCTTCGGCCAAATGGGGGCTCTGCCCCCAAACCCCCGCCACTCCGGCGGGAATGAATCCCGCCTCCGCTTCCTCGCTACTCAGCAGTTTCGCTTCGCGAAACCGGCCCTCCGGGCCGCCGGGCTTCTTCCCGGTGCATTGCTGCGGAGCCGCGCTTTGCGCGGCTATATGGGGGCTCTGCCCTGCAAGTTGATAGCTTCCCACCGCCGGGTAGATGTCAAGGATTCCGCCGCGCAGGGCGAATTGACCGGGGCCCTCGGCCAGACTGCTACGGTCATAGCCCATTTGTACCAGCTTTCGCATGATGTCTTCGGGGGCGGCGATATCGCCTACGGAGAGGCTCAGGCGGTATCGGTGAAAGGTTTCCGGCGGAGTCATACGGTCAAGCAAAGCCTCGGCGGAGAGTAGTATTATCGGGGCGGCGGCCTGCGGTGCAGCGGTCTGTTGCGTGGCTTCCGCGTCGGCGCGGAGCTTGTCCAAAACGCGGAGGCGTTGGCGGGTTATATCCGGGCTTTTAACGTCTGCGGCATAGAAAATCAAGTCCCGGCTGGGATAGATGTGACAGTTTTCCCGAAAAAAATAGTATATATCCTCATAGATTGCCTTGGCTTTCAGCTCCGACGAGGCGATGATTAGCGCGGGGCGACTTGGATGAGCGGCCACACCGGAAACCGCTCCGGAAACAGTATCCGGCTTCGAGTCGTGCGCTTGGCCTTCTCCGCATGTCCCCGGCATTAAAAGTCCCGCGGCGAAATGCCATTTTTGCGCGTCAACCAATCCGTTCACCCATATGGTGCGCGGATTATTTTTTTGACCTGATACCAAGTCTTTTATTTGCGTAAATTCATCGGAATTTTCCAGTGGGGACAGCAAAGCGTGAGCGTTCATTGCGCTTCCTCCGGTTTTAACGGGGACTCTGCGGGCGGCGGTTCTTTTGGAATCCGCTTATTAAACACATTCATTGCCGCCGCAGTGCCTTCCTTTAATATAAGCTGCACCGCGTCGCCGGCTTTTGTAATGCCCTTTATCATGTCATCCCATTCCTCGCGCAGAAAGCGGCTTAGCACATAGTCCGAAAGCGTCCAGCTTGGGGGCTTGTCGCCGATGCCTATGCGCACCCGGGGGAATTCCTCCGTGCCAAGTTGGGCGATGGTGTTTATCATACCCTTCTGGCCGTTCGCGCCGCCTTTTTCGCGCACACGAATTTCCCCCACCGGCAAGGAAACGTCGTCATACACGACAATTATTGACCATGGGGGTAGTTTATAAAACTGCAAAACCGCACTAATCGCTTCTCCGCTGAGGTTCATGTAGGTCATGGGTTTTACCAGCATCACGCTTTCAAGCCCTATGCGCCCCTCGCCTGTGTAAGCGCGGAACCGGCGGTTGTTTTTCATTGAGATGTCAAAATCATAGGAAAGCTTGCTGATTGTTTCGAAGCCCACGTTGTGCCGCGTGCCTTTGTATGTGTCGCCGGGATTGCCCAGCCCCACGATTATTCGCATCCGCCCGACCTCCGTTTATTGCGAGTACATCGCGAGTATAGCAAATTAACCAGAATTTGCAAGCGGCGGGGGCGTGGGGTATAATAGGCTGGCTCCAAATCTGTACCAACCGTTTTCACTTACGAAGGAGGCATGGAATAATTTATGAAGTTTTTTTGGCCGATAATGTCCGTACTTACGGCGGCGGGGATTGCCCTTTCCTCATCAATACCGGGTGAGCACTCCGGCAACGCCAGCATGAGTATTGCCGAGCTGGCGCGCAATATCATCCCCCTTGACCCGGATACAATGAATTTTCTTGTTCGCAAAACCGCTCATTTTACGGTTTATTTTGTGTTGGGTTTTTGCGTTGTCAACGCGCTTAAATACCATGTAAAAAATAAAAAATCCCTCTTCGCGCTGGCTTGGGGCATTTCGGCAGCCTACGGAGCTTTTGATGAATTACACCAATATTTTATACCCGGGCGTGTTTGTAGCGTTCGGGATATGATTATAAACGCCTCCGGGGCAATGGCCGGGGTGGCGGTATTTTTATTTTTGTCACGGAAAACCAGTTGAACCTTTGCTTGCTTTGCGATACACTGAAACAATATGCAAATAAAGGGGATGACTGGATTGCTTAAGTTGGAAGATTATAACAAGGGATTAATATATACCGAAGTAAAAAGTTGTATTGACTGCAATAAATGTATCCATGAATGCCCCATACTAAAATCAAATGTGTCTGTGATGGACAAGGACGGCAGTTATAAAATGTGCGTGGATGAAAATGAATGCATCCTGTGTGGCACATGTCTTGATACCTGCATCCACGATGTAAGGCATTACAGGGATGATTTTGAGAAATTTTTATTTGATTTAGAACAGGGCAAAACCTTCTCCGTTCTTATTGCGCCCGCTTTTTACCTAAATTATCCGGATGAGCATAAATACATAATGGGATATCTAAGAAGCCTTGGGGTCAAAAGCTTTTACCCTGTAGGTTTTGGTGCCGATATCACAACTTGGGGTTATCTTAATTACTTATCCAAAAACAATACCGCTAAGGACAATATTGCGCAGCCATGCCCTTCTATCGTTCGCCACATAGAAAAGCATATGCCGGAGCTCCTCCCCAACCTTATTCCCATCCAAAGCCCTATGATGTGTACCGCCATCTATCTTAGACGATACAAAGGAATTCAAGATGAATTTGCCCTCCTAAGCCCCTGTGTTGCCAAAAAGGTGGAAATTGAGTCAAAAAGGGGCCTTGGTCTTATTCGTCATAATATCACCTTCAAAACCCTCATGGAGCACATCAAAAATCAAGGGGTAAACTTACATGACTACCCCTGCGTGGAAGACGAAATCGGCTGTGGTATGGGGTCACTCTTCCCCGCGCCCGGAGGCCTTAGGGAAAATATTGAGTATTACCTGGGCCCCGAGGCCTCAATTATTCAGATTGAAGGTGAGCGTAAGGCTTATAAATTTCTTAGCTCTCTAGCCACACGGGACAACAAGCAGGCTGGGGCAACACCAGCCTTGGTGGATATCCTTAACTGCGACAGAGGCTGCAGCTACGGCACGGGTACCGAGTTTCGCAATGACAATAGTTATGCCGCTGCGTACCAAGCCATCGCAATGCGCAAGAAAAAATACAACACCTTGAATGGCCACAATCAACAGAAGCTGCTTGACCCGGCCGACCGCCTTGCCCGCCTAAACGAAACTTTTAAAGACCTTAGAATCGAAGATTTTATATGTGAGTACGAAGCCGATGATACCATCCGTGCCCATGTTGTCACCGATGCCGAAATTGAGGCAATATTCAAAGAAAAATTAGTGAAGCTGACTGACAATGCCCAGCATGTGGACTGCGCCGCCTGCGGTTACAAAACCTGCCGTGATATGGCGGAGGCCATCGCTCACGGCATAAATCATCATGGCAATTGCGTATACTATGTGAAAAGCTCACTTACAAAAGGTTTGGAGGAATTGCGCGCAGCAGAAGAAGGCTTGCGCACCATTATCGACAACATGCCGTTGGTTTCTAATATTTTTAATAAAAATTTCGAAATGCAGGAATGCAATGAAGAGGCCGTTAATCTGTTTGGACTGCGCGATAAACAAGAATATTTTGATAGGTTTTTCGACCTTTCGCCGCCTACCCAGCCTGACGGAAGGTCATCAACAGAAAAAAGCATTGCCATGAAGTCACTGGCACTTAAAACAGGGTACGCCCGCTTTGAATGGGTGCATCAGACATTAGACGGGGAACTCATACCCTGCGACATCACCTTAACCCGTATCAGCTGGCGCGGCGAAGACCATGTCCTAACCTTTATCAGGGATTTGCGCGAATTTTATAAAAATCAAGAGAACATCCGCATGATGGAGCAAAGACTTAAGGTGATGCTTGACACCTCGCCGATACTTTGTGCCATCTATGACGAAAATTACAAGGTTATAGAAACTAACCAAGTGGCCGCGGACTTGTTCGGGCTGACCGACAAGCAGGTTTATATCGACCGGCTTTTTGACCTTTGCCCCGAGTATCAGCCCGATGGCATTGCCACGCGGGATAAGGTGCCCCAGGTGCTCAAGCTGGCCTTTGAGACAGGACATGCAATTTTTGAATTTATGCATCAAACCATGGACGGACGAAATCTTATTCCCTGTGAGGTACATCTTAAGCGTGTAAATCTTGGTGAAAAAAAGGTTGTTATTGCCTATGTACGGGATTTGCGCGAACAAAAGGATATGCTTAGCAAACTTGAGGACGCTCTGGACAGGGAGCAAGCGGCCAACAGAGCCAAAACCAGATTCCTTTCTAATATGAGCCATGAAATCCGGACGCCCATGAATGTTGTGCTGGGCATTACCGAGTTGCAGCTTCAAAAGGATACCCATCCACCGGAAACCGAAGACGCCTTTATGCGAGTCTACAACTCGTCCAACTTACTGCTTACTATAATCAACGATATACTCGACCTCTCCAAAGTGGAAGCGGGCAAAATGGAAATTATACCTGCCGCCTATGAAGTAGCAAGCATGATTATAGATACGGTACAGCTCAACCTTATGTACATTGGCAGCAAAAGGATTGAGTTTACGTTAAACGTGGACGAAAATATACCTGCCTATCTTATAGGCGATGAGCTTCGTGTAAAGCAAATCTTAAACAACCTGCTCACCAATGCTTTTAAATATACAATTGAAGGCACGGTAATCCTATCTTTTGGAATAGAGGCCGGCGAAGCCGCCGATGAGGTAGTATTGGTTGCCCGGGTAAGCGATACCGGGCAGGGCATGACCCACGAGCAGACAGGCAGCTTGTTTGACAGTGAATTTGTCCGGTTTAACTTGGAAAATAACCGCTACATAGAGGGCAGTGGGCTGGGATTAAACATCGCCCATAAGCTTACCCATATGATGGGCGGAGATATTTCGGTGGAAAGCGAGCCCGGTAAAGGCAGCACCTTCACTGCGTATTTGCCCCACAAGAAGAAAGACGGGGATATTTTGGGCTCAGTAGCGGCAGTCTTGCAAAATCTAAAAGATACACAGGTCTCCCTAAAGAGGGCGTCCAAGCTGGAGCGTGAGCCCATGCCTTACGGCCGCGTGCTTGTGGTTGACGATGTTGAGTCTAATTTGTATGTGGCCAAGGGGTTTTTGAGGCCATACAAGATTGCGGTTGAAACTGTAGAAAGCGGAAAGCAGGCTATTTCAAAAATTGATGAAGGTAAAGTATACGATATTATTTTCATGGACCACATGATGCCCGAAATGGACGGTGTCGAAGCCACAAAAATTATACGCAGTATGGGATACAAGCACCCCATTATTGCACTGACTGCCAACGCTTTCAGCGACTCGGTGGCGATGTTTATGAGCAACGGATTTTCGGGATTTATCTCAAAACCCATTGATATAAACCATCTTGACCGGCATCTTATAAAATTTATCTATGACAAACAGACGCCGGAAGTAATTAAAAACGCTAGAATGGCAAAGGCTAATCTCTCAAATCCTGAAATGGACGCCGCATTGCCTGAGTTTTTTCTGCGTGACGCCAAAAAGGCCGTTGGCATATTGGAGCCCCTTGCAGGAAAACAGAAATTAGACACAGGGGAGCTCAAAGCATATATTATACAAGCCCATGCCATGAAAAGTGCTTTGTACAATATCGGCAGAGCCGGTCTTTCCGAAACCGCAGAAGCTTTGGAAATGGCCGGCCGCGGGGCGGACATACAAACCATCACGGCCGTAACGCCGCGATTTTTAGCCTGTCTGCAAGAAGTGATTAAGGAGCTTGAGCCCCGGGAAGAGCAACAAGACGTGCCGGATGAAGACCCGGAATTTTTGCGCAGTCAGATGCTGACCATTTGGGAGGCTTGCGGGTCCTATAACGTAGATGCCGCAAGGGACGCGCTTCAGGCACTTAAGCAAAAAACCTGCTCCAAGAAGACCAGGGCAACACTTAGTGACCTTGCGGACTACCTGTTAATAGGAGATTTTGAAGAGGCCGGCAAGCTCGCCAAGCATACCGCCACTCAGTGCGATAGGTAAGCGTTTACCGCCACGAGATAATGAACGGGGAATCCGTTTTGATTTTTGACTATGTACGCAGGGTTAAAAGCGGAGTAGGGGATGGACTTACGCCCGCCGGCGACTGCGGCCGCGTGGCAGCTTGCCAATTCCTCGCTGGGAATGAAAAAAATCTCGCCCTTGGAGTGAAAATGCACAAGTAAAAAGCTTACGCCCCGCTGTTTGCGAAAGCTCTCCATAAATTCGATTTGATGGGCGTGGATATTTCTAAGCGGAAGATTTAACTGCCTGGTTTCCTTTGCATCAAAGCAAATAGCAATGCCCTGCGCCACACCGATGAAATCCACGGTGCTTTTTTTTTCGAAATAAGCGGAGGTAATTGTGTGTGCCTTATTGTCAACGGCCACGGGGGTTATGGGGGTTGGGACTTTTTGAATAATTGCCAATCCCTGCTGGCTGTAAAGCCTGTTTGTAAGGTCAATCATTTCCTCAAACGCGCTACCCCTAAGCCCGCGAGTATTCCAGTATGCCATTATAAAGCTCTCCTACTCTCCGGCCATTCGATACCCAATACCCGCCTCCGTTAAAATATAACGCGGCTCGCTGGGGGTGGGCTCAATTTTGCGCCGAATATTTGCCATATTCACCCGAAGCACCAAGTTGTCGCTGTTATGCGGCCCCCATACTTCATTAATTATTTGCTCGTGGGTCAGCACTTTGCCGACATTACCGGCCAGCAGCGCGAGAATGCGAAACTCAATAGGCGTAAGATGAACCGTGCGTCCGTCTGCGCGGACGGTTCGGCCGGGATAGTTGATGCTCAACCCACCCACGCTGAAGTCCTCCGCTCCGCTTCCGTTTTTGGCTGAATCCCGCAAAACAGCACGAATCCGCGCAAGCTGCTCCACTCCGCCAAATGGTTGTACCAAATAATCGCTTGCCCCGGAATCCAAAGCATTTGCAACACTATCTTCATCCCGTATCCCCGAAAGCACGATGATTGGACAAAAAAAATGCCGGTGCAAACGCTCTAGCGGCAGGGAATCCCAGCACATCACCAGGTCTGCCGTCAACGCGACAGCCTCGCTAAACCCGGCGGCGGCCGGGACCTTATACCCCGCCGCCGAAAGAGTTTCTGCTAATTTAATGCAGTCAGGTTGGTCTGCGTGAATAACTAAAATGATTTTTCTCTCTCTCATCCGGGTTGGCTAAAAAATGATAACCAGCGCGCTCAGCTCCACATGAAAGACGAGAGCGACGGTACCGTTGCGAATCACGTTAATTTCCACGATATCACCGACTTCATTGGCGCGGATAGCGTCCAGAAGCTGGTCTATATCAAATATGGGCAGGCCGTTGAGGCCTGTAATTATATCGCCGGGAAGCATTCCGGCCAGATGTGCGCCGCGGCCCTCTACGGCCTCGAAAACATAAACGCCAAGGGCGGGAATGCCCAAGCGCATGGCCATCTCTTCGGTAACTTCGCGGGGCAGGACGCCTATGCCCGGGGTGGGGGGTGCGGTTATGATTTCAAATAAAATGGGGGCGGCCGCAACCGAGGCGATGCTGTAGCTCATGCCCTCCACTGGAGAAGGGCCAAAAATCGAAGCCGTGGCATGATTTATATTTATGCCGATGATTTCGCCCCGGGTATTAATAAGAGGGCCGCCGCTACTGCCGTAATTTATGGCGGCGTCGGTTTGCAAAATCATTACGGAATGCTGGCGGCCGGGCAAAGTAATATCCCGCTGGGGCGCGCTGATTACCCCGCCGGTTACGGAAATGCCGTCATCCATGGCGTTCCCGATGGCAAATACCGCATCACCGATGCGCATTTCGCCGGAATCCCCAAAGGAGGCAATCACAACCGAGTCAATGCCCGCGTCAATCAGCTGTGTCTTATAAATGGAAAGCACCGCCATTTCAATATAATTGTCCCTGCCGAAGGGCTGGGCCAAAATGGGCGGACTGCCCGTAATGCTTATGCCAAATTGGCCGCCACCGGCTACCACATAAAAACTGGTGGCTATGAAGATTTTCTCTTCGTTTTCGGCAAAAATAATGCCTGACCCAACGCTTACGGGGGGAAGCGGCGGACGAAAGTCATGGCGGCGGTCTTCCTCGCGGTGGGTTGTAATCGCCACCACCGACGGAACAAGCAGCTCTAAAATATCCGCAATGCTGCCCACTTCCTCGGTATGCATCATTTCAAATACATAGCTTGCGGTAGTCAAAGCCACGGGCTCGGGAGGATTGCCAACAACAGCAGTGCCTGTATCCCCGCGCCCCCGCAAAAAGCCCCATCCCGCGCCAAGGCCAAATCCGAATGCCCCCGTGCCGATGGTGAATATTAATATAATCGCTACAGCCTTTCCAAGCCACGAACGCTGCAATTTGCGGGGCTCTTCCTTAATCGTCTCCCGGTAAAAGCTTTGCACAGGCGGCTCAAATGGCGTCGGCGCATCAAAAATATCCTCTATAGGAGGCTCAATCAATAAAAAATTTGGCGTGGGTGTGGAAGCCTCATCCAAAACCTCGGGAATCGCGGAAACCCCTGCCAAATCTTTTTCAATGTCGTCTTGTATTTTATCAATGTCCGAAAGAAAATCATGCATTCTACAACAACCTCCATTTTAACCTGAATATATAATACCATTCGCATATAAACAACGTATGAACAAAATGTAAATTTTGGGGGTGGCCCAAGGGTGTTGGCCAAAAGGGCGGCAGCGCGGGGAGTGAGGCGCGCGTCTAGCGAAGTCGTGCGATTAGTGGCGCATGGCGGGGCCTGTGTCACCGTCGGGCTTGCACCCGGGCAAGACCGACACAGACACTGCCCTGCCAAAGTCAATCATCGTGCGACAAGCGTTAGCGCGCTCACTCCCCGCGCTGCCGCCCTTTTGGCCAACACCCTTGGGTCGCCCCTAAAATTTTTAGTTCGTTTTAGCGGGAATTCGCGATAATTTCTAGGGCTTGTTCAACCATGTCGATATATGGGTCGGCTGGGATATCCGGATAGATGCCGACCAGATGAATGGACTGCCCCACAGGCCCGAGGACGTTAAGCACCGTGGCGCGGACGGCGTAGCCACTGGTAAGCGGAACCGTCACTTGTCCGATGCCTTTGCCTACGGTTCTGTAGCCGATGGTGACAACATTTGGCGTGTGCTCACGCAGAGCCAAAATGAGAACCTCTGCGGCACTGGCGGTTCTGCGGTCTTGTAAAATCACGACGTTTTCAAAATGAAAGAACTGCTCCCCCCGGGAGGTAATCGTCTCGGTGAAGAAGGACATTCGCGTCTGGTGATATGACAGCGTCACATTGCGGGGCGTGAACAGGCTGGCGATGCGGTGTGCATCGGGCAGCCATCCACCGTAGTTGCCGCGCAAATCCAACACCATATTGGGGAACTGCGCCATAAAATCCCTGTGCTCGTAAACAAATTCCCGGGTGTAGCGCGATATATTTGGGATAAACAGGCGCACCGTGTCCTCGTTTAAGACCTCAACTTCCACCCGCCGGGCAATTACCCTGTCAACCGCCCGCACATGCTGAATCTCCTGCGGCGCGTATAAATAAGTAAACCTGTCATTATTAATCTCGCTTAACGCGCCCGTCACCACGGAAATTACCACCCGGTCAAAATCCCGGCCAAAGCTTCTGCGGTTTTCTTCTAATATATGCTGCCCGTATAATTCGTCCAGCGCGTCGGTAAATACATAGTTGTGCGCGATTAATATTCTAAATGCCCAATAATCAAAATTTGCGTATACCGTAAATCCCAAGGTTCCAAGTAGCATAAAAAAGCCCACCTGATATACCCGGTAACGCCGCCTGAACCGTTTCTCTCTGGTTCTGTCAAGCTTTTCCCTGCGCCGCTCGCGCCATTCCATAAACCATTTAATAGGGGCCATACTAACAAACCCTTCCATTTCGTTTAATTTCTGTATATACTGTACCCCATTGGAAGGGATGTGTAAACCAAGTGAAGAGCGAAAACAGGCTGATTTCCCAAAATAAAAAAGCCTACCACGAGTATTTTATAGAAGAAACATTTCAGGCGGGAATATCCCTTTCCGGCACGGAGGTAAAATCCATGCGGGCGGGCCGCTGCAATCTCAAGGAGAGCTTCATTAAAATAGATGGCGGCTCGGCCTTTATTGAGGGGATGCATGTAAGCCCTTATTCCCACGGAAATATCCACAATCTTGACCCCGTGCGCAGACGCCGGCTTCTGCTTAACCGCAGGGAAATCAACCGCCTCCGGGCGGCAGTTTCCCAAGAGGGCTATACAATTGTCCCCCTGAAAATTTACTTCAATCGTTGCTATGTAAAACTAGACATCGCCCTAGCCAAGGGCAAAAAGATATACGACAAACGCGAGGCCATTGCCAAAAAGACCCAGGATAGGAATATCCAAAGAGAGTTTGCGCAGAGGACTTGATTTGTTATTTCCAATTTATTTCTGCGTCACTAAAAAACTCGCCATGGGCAAATTCCTCATCGGCCTGACGAATATCCAGAATATCTTCCGGTGTTGCCACATCACCCGGAATGAATCGCTTTGCAATCTCAAGTAGCAGCAGTTGCTCTGGTTCATGTAAAAAATCGATAGTTTCAACAAGTTGATTTCTAATCATAACAGCAGATGACATTTGGGCGACATACGCCACTACACAGGCTTGGCGCGGACGGGCGGCGGATTTATTCAGCTTGGATTTAACTCGGACATTCTTCTGCGCTTGCAAGAGGAAATCAACATCGAGCGCACCTGTGGCGACTTGTCAAGGACTTTTTTATCACTTTGCTAAAAAAGGCACAAAAAAGGCCTAATAAAAGGTTTATTCCTCTTATTAGGCGGCAATACTTTATGGCTTGCTTGTGCTTTATCCTAAGCGGGTACGAGTTCGGGCAGTAATGCGGTTACATCTTCCTCTGTCACATTCATCATGCTTGCGATTTCCGAAACTGTACTACCTTTGTCAAACATGGCTTTTAAGCGACGCTCCGCTTCTGTCTTTTGCTGTACCGCTTCTGCCCTTTGTTGGTCGGCTTCTCGCCGTGTTGCCTGTACGCTGTAATTTTCAATAGATAACATTTCACTAATGCCCCTTTCGTCTATCCTCTCCACTAGAACGTCTATTTCGTCCTGTGGTACGTCAATTTTGCGTAGTAGAACCGTGATGACTTTTACTAGCAATTCTTTCAAATGCGGTGGCACGTTCATCTTTTCCATGCGTTCGATATACCCTTTGGGAAGGTTGCCGAGTTCGCTAAACGCTTCGGCGGTTTTGAGTTTATCTATCATCATGAATAGGGATAGTGTGTCACCAAATTCGGCTAGGTCTGCAAAACTGTAATCTTTTAGGCTTACAAGTACATACTTGAATTTTGGAATGTACTCTTTGAAAATTTCGCTCATTTCTGTGCGGTCTAAGAAGTTTGTTTCCGCTGTCCATTCGCTCTCGCCGTCATAGAAAATTATGGGGAGTATGGGTGGATATTTGAAGTCTTTTGCGTGGCTGATTTTTGCGTCTTTGTTTATTTCTTTTTCGTATTCGTCCAAGATTAGCGCAATGTACAAAAGCATTTTGAAGGACGCACGATAATTTACTTTTGATTCATGTTCGACGATTGTAATAACGAAAATTGATTTTTCGTTATTTAAGTTTATACGTTGTCTGCGGGTGCTATGTCTTTAAGAATATCTATGGGGATAAAGTTACGCAAAAACTCCGCAAACAATTCGGGTTCGGCTAATATCGTTTTTACGCTGTTGTCTTTGGCTTTGTGAATAACTGCCAAACTGTCACGCTCCTGTCTTGTTGCGGTTTTCTTCTGCCGTTCAATTATAAACTACTACCGCTGTATTTTCAGGAATGGGATTTTAAGGCATAGAAAAACCGCTTGCGGAAATGTTTAATCCATGCAAGCGGTTTTTGTTATTTGGGGATTACATACCTAAGCTGTTAAATAATTCTCTTGTAACACCAGTTGTAGGTCTTGACGGACTGCCCCATTCATTTCTTAGTGTTGAGAATAATTCTGTGGCTTCACGGCGAAACGCTGACGTTGCATTACTGGCGGCTGTTTCTCCCATGCCTTGGGAACGATTGTGTAAATAGTATTGAGAAGCACTGAAAAGAATTGCTCTTGTAATGCTTTCTTCCAACCCTTGGAGTATCAAGTTTTGAATTTCGGCATTGGCTGTGATTGATGATATGTTTGTTGCGATTTCATGGGCATGTCCTATTGCTTCCCTTACTGTGGCTTCGGCTTCTTCTCTTGTTGCGGCTATCTGCCACCTGCCGTTTATCACATCAATATCCAGACCAGAAAAGACAGCGGGAACATTCGGAGTATGATTGCCCTGTACTGCCATTACCATACCTTCCTGCCAAATTTGACGCAACACATCTCGTCTTTCGGGTGAAAGGCTTTCATCATTTTCGATTTCGTTTAGCTTCTGCTCTAAGAAATTTGCCATTTCTGCAATACTGCGATTTTGTTCACCAAATGAGGGGGTGCGGATTGCGTCTGCCGCTCCACGCACTAATCGGCTCATGTCTGAATCGCTGAGTGTTGAGTAGTTGCCATTACCCTGCATAATGCTGTCAAGCCTTGCGTTTACATTGGTTCTCTCGTTCCAATGGGTTGCATTTGTGACGGGTTGCATTAGTGTGTCTTGGGTAATTTCTGCGGGAAGTCTTAGCGGCGTTCTTCCCCTGTTAGCTTGTGCCGTTTGCATTTGCGTCCTTATGTTTCCTACGTTAAAGACGTTGCTCGAATTGGTGTTGTTGCTTTGAATGTTGCCTATGTTCATTATGAACACACTCCTGTCATTTTTGAAAATGTGTTAGGCTAGATTGTGGGCGGCGAGTATTTGCATTATGGGTCCGTATTCCATGTTATCGTTATTTTGGTTTAGGTTTCTAAACATTTCTAATAACATGGCGTTTTGTTGCTCCATAAGGTCACGGAAGTTTAGGTTAAAACCTTCTGCGGTGGTTATGGCTTGGGGTGCTTCGGTTTGTGCCGTTACTGCTTCGGGTGCTTCGGGTGTTGTGGGGGCGGTGGTGCTTGGCAAGTCAACCCCTAGCCGTGTAAGCCTGTCGGCTAGGTCGCCTTGGAAACTTAGAGTGCCGTTGTTTACTGCGTCACGAAATGCGGGGTTGTACTGTATGCTCATTTGGGTAAATAGTGCTTGGAATTGAAGCCTGTTTTCGTGGCTTTGCAAGCGTACATCAAAGGCATTTACCAAAAGATTTCTGCTGTCTTGGGACATATTGTTCCACGTTAGCTGTTCCACATCACCGAATGTTGATATTAGTTGTTGCTCTGCGTTATTGTTGTTTGTGGCGGGTGGTGCGGGGGCGGAAGGTGGTGCGGGTGTATACGGTGGGAGCGTTGGTGCTGCTGGGGGCGGTTCGGGGGTTGGTGGTACTTGTGGTGGTGCGGTTTGTGCTGTTGGTGCTTGCCCGCTGTTTGCTATATCAAATATGCGTTGTACTGCGTCTGCGGCGTTTTGCCGTCCGTCATTTGCCAAAATGTTTACCCAGTCCTCTTGGAAAGTGTCGGGTGAGTGGTGAAAGAATATTGGAAACGCTAAAGTTGTTATGTTTTCTCTTTCGGCTCTCATGGCTTCGTGTTCGCCTGCAACATACCAACTTGGCACATCTTCACTAATTGGTCTGACATGGGGCTGTTGTGTAATAGTGCCGTCATCATTGCGAACGTGACTTCTAACCATATACCCCTGTTCCCAAAACATTTGCCCTGCAAATGCGTTGGTACGAACATCGGCTAAAAATTGGGCGGCTTCTTCTACATCAGAAATATTTGCAGTCGCAAGATGTTCCATTGCAAAAAAGGTAGCTTGTCGCACACTTGCGTCTGACGACCATAAATTGCCGAAAACTTCATTTCCAAAATCCTGTCTTACCTGTGAATCCTGTATACCTAAATGGTCACGCGCAAAGTCATAGAAAAGTTGTGTTTCCCCTTGATTTGCTCCATGATAAAATGAAGGTCTGCCACCTTCTGCGGCAATGTATCGCCCTTGCATTATTTCGTTTGTCCTTGCCAATATCATAATTGCGTGTGCGTTGCTTGATGTAGGGTTTGCGCTTGCGGTATTTGTAACCGCCATAGCCTCCATTGGTGCGTTTGCTTGCTGTGCCATTACCGCTTGTTGGGATATTTCTACCGTGGCGGCGGCTTGGGCTTCGGGTGCGGGTAGTGCGGGGGTGTTGCTTGGTTGTTGGTTGCGGGTGCTAACGTGGTTAGCGTATATGTTTACATTGTTGTTGCTAGTTGGTGTAATCATGGTTGTGTCCTCCTTTTTTGTGGGATTGTTCACATTGTTTACGTTCATGGTATTTTCGGGTTAAGCCCACCAGTTTCTATTATTTGCATGGGTTTGTACCGAAGGGTCTGACAATATTTCGTTAGTTGGTGGACGCATTGAATCCTCCAACATTCTTTGCAAAACGCTCATTCTTAACGAACCTTCTTCTTCCCCTGCCATAAGTTCACGAATAACATTGGCAGTCTGGTTTCGTATAGCCTCGGAATGTTGCGTTTGAATACCGCTTGTCATTGAGGACGATTGACCACCAGTAATTCTTTGTACTTCTTGCAAGTGTGCTTGACCTAATACATTGCCTTGGTTGACACGGCTAAACACTTCACGCCTAAGTTGGCGTTCTGTTATTTCTTGTTGATTAAGTCCGTTGTAATTGCGGTTGGTTTCACCTCTCCACGTTACATATTGAGGCACATAATTTGGGTTGTTTGCATTGTTCACTGTCATGTTTTTTTCCTCTTTATTTTTTTGGTTTAACTCCATTGGAAAAACCTTTCACTAATATAACGATTGAGGGGTGCATAAAATAACAACATTGCAGAAATTTTTTCATTATTTATAGTTCTGTATACAAAAGGCGTGGCTAATTTTGCAAGAACAATATGCCACGCCTTTTATGATAATTTTAGTAGTTTGCTTCGCTTACTTCAAGCGGCACAACGGAAAATGCCATTCGCAAAATTGTGTCAGGGTCGGCAGTTCCTCCCATGAAAAAATCGAACCCCCTGTATCTCCATTTAACATTAACAGTAGAATTGGCTAAACTTCGTTCGCCTCGTTCATCATGTGCAATAAGCAAATGATATTCGATACCATTATTTTCTATTATGGTATGCTCTACCCACTCCACAGGAAATACTATCCTTCCTCCCATAACCTCGTCAAACTTCCCCATCCATACTACGGAAAAGAAAACAAACAGGTTATCGTAGTAATCGGGGTCGGCTACATAAAATATTGAAGAATGAGTCCCATACACATACTCATCTAATTCCAATCCGTATTCAAATATAGGAATAAAATCATGTGTGTATTGCAGTACAAAAAATTTATCTGGCACATATTCGGGTTTCCAAAAGTTATATCTTGCACTACCATCGCCATCATAATTGCTGAAATTTATTGAAAAAGAGTTTCGCAACCACTCTGGAAATCTTCTGGTTATTGCAGCCCTTACATCATCATTAAGCATAAGTGCGCTTACGGCAAGAAGTACGGCTAAAATAATTACGATAAATTTTCCGTTGATTTTCTTTTTCACTTTTGCCCTTGCTCGTGCAAGTTGCGTTGTAACTGTATCTTTTTTAATATCCAATAGTTGAGATATTTCATCAATGCTGAACCCCTCAACATAACGCATTTCAAAAACTACTTGATAAAGCGGCGGTAATTCTTTTATCAATTTTGTTAAATACTCGTACCCCTCTTTATCTTCGTAAACTTTTTCTACATCAGAAAAATCTGCGTATTTTAGTTCTGTTTCGCTTATAGTATCTATGGATATTTCCGTATGTTTTTTGCTTCGCACTAAGTCAATGGCTTTATTTCTTACCATGACAACAATATAGGAATCCCGCTTAACAGGGGGAAGCGAAAAATATTTGTCTTTATGCTCCATGATTTTCTCAAATGCACTTTGTACAGAATCTTCCGCAAGCCCTATGTCTTGGGTGATTTTCAATGCTATTCCGTAACACATATATCTTATGCGTTCGTATGATTCTTCAAATGTTTTGCTCTCATCATTAGCTAATTTTGGTTGCTCTTTCAATAGCATTTTATTCCCCCCCTTCCATGCAAGGCTCAAAAAATCACCTGTTAAGTATAGCACAATTTTGATGATTTTTCATTGCTTCGCTTAGTTGATAGGGATAGAAAAAAACAGGGAGTAGTCGGAAAATTTCCGAACGCTCCCCGCTTTTTTGTGGTGGGATTTTATTTCCGAGTGGGTCTAAGTCGCCTTGATTTTTTCCAAACAACCGCCGCAAATATCTTTGCCTTGAATCGCCGTGACTGCTTCTGTTGCTCCGCAAAATACACACCGCTGTCCTTGGTATTTTTCCGCAAGCTGTACCATAAGTGTGTTGCCATCAACATAGTACATGGCAAGTGAATCCTTTTCACCCCAACCGAATTTTGCCCTAATTTCATTGGGCAATACGACACGCCCCAACTCGTCAATAGTACGAGTTCCTAACCGTTCCATACGCTCCATAGTCGGACACCTCCTTACTCATAAAAATTTACCACGCTGAGCATGTTATCGCATATTGAGATATAAGTCAGCATCTCTATTTGAGATAAACTATAATTTTATCGGTGATGTTTATGAGATATGAAGTATTAAAGTACAACCGAATCCGAGATATACGGAGTGACAGAAATTTGAGCCAAAGTCACGTCGCGGGTGAATTGCAGATAGCACAAAATACCCTCTCTCAATACGAAACAGGCGAACGGAATATTCCCAATGAAGTATTGGTTCGTATGGCACTCATGTATGATACGAGTGTGGATTATTTGCTTGGGCTTACAGATGAAAAGCGTCCATACCCACGAAAATAAATAACCCCTAGCGGAAGCATCAAAGATGCAGATTGAAAGTGTTTCCCAAATAAGCAATGGAATTTCAGAGTTAAGCCATGTAACCCAATCCAGTACTGCCCTAAGCCAAGAAGGAACCGCTACCGCCGAAAAACTCGCCGGTCAAGCGGAAACGCTTAAAGGCATTATTGAAAAGTTTAAGCTTAAGGAGGCAGACCAATGAACCCTTAAATTAATAAAATAAAAAGGTTTGCTCATTTGTCATTTTTTAACTGTGGATTCGCATTTAATATAGCATATCTTGGGAAAAACTTGCAATTTACATATGTCTGTGATAGCTTAGTTTTAAGGAGTGATAATAATGGTTTTGGATTCATATGAACCTCGTGCTGTTTTTAAGCATTTTGAAGCGATTAGTCAAATTCCCAGAGGCTCTGGAAATGAGAAAGCGGTAAGTGATTTCATAGCGGAATTCGCCAAGGATTTTGAAATCATTCAGGACGAGTGGCATAATTTGATTATTAAAAAGCCGGCTACCGTCGGATATGAAGACAAAGAACCTGTGATTTTGCAAGCGCATTTGGATATGGTTTGCGAAAAAAACACGGACACATCCCATGATTTCACCCGTGACCCGCTTGACCTGTATGTTGACGGGGATTTTATAAAAGCCCGCGGAACAACCCTTGGCGCGGATAATGGCATTGGAGTGGCGTTTTGCATGGCACTTTTGCAAGAAAGCACAAACCATCCGCCCCTTGAGATTGTGCTGACCTCCGAAGAGGAAACAGGCATGGACGGCGCGAAAAATTTGGACATGAGTGTGTTTAAGGGTCGTAGGATGATTAACTTGGATTCCACCGATGACACAAGGTTTACAATGGGCTGCGCCGCCGGAACGGAAATTAAATATGTAATCCCGGCCGAGCGGACAAGTCCTGCCTCCGGGGAAACGGCTTATAAGATTTCCGTAAAAGGGCTGCATGGCGGACACTCCGGTGAGGATATAAACAAGGAGCGCGGCAATTCTCTAAAAATACTCGGGCTGCTGCTGGCCGCTTTGGGCGACGGGCTAAGAATATCCGAGATTTCCGGCGGGATGAAGGTTAATGCGATTCCCCGGGAGGCAACTGCGGTTGTGTTTGTTTCCGACAGGGCGGCATCTGAGGCTTCTTTGGAAAAATGCCGCAGTGATTTAAAAGAGCAGAACAGCGTCGCCGACCCCGACCTTTGTATAGAATGGGAAACCGTCGGCTCAACAGGCCCGGCGTTGACGCCGGAATGCAGCGGAAAAGTGGTATCCCTGTTGTTGCTTACGCCCTCAGGGGTTTTGGCGCGCAGTCTGGAGCTTGAGGAGCTTGTTAATGCCTCCTGTAACTTGGGCGTGGCGGAAACATCGGAAAAATACGTGGAAATTCTGGCTATGTGCCGGGGCGCGTCGGAGTTTTACAATAGGCAGATAGAAGTTCAACTGGTCACACTGGCTAAGCTTGTGGGTGTGGAAGTCTCCTTCGCCCAAAGAAGCCCGGCTTGGGCCTATAACCCCGCCTCCAAGCTGCTGAAAACAGCCCTTGAGGCCTACACCCCTGTTTTTAACCGCGAACCTTTTGTGACGGCAAGCCATGGCGGGCTGGAATGCGGCTTGTTTGCCGAAAAAATATCCGGGCTGGATATCATCTCTTTGGGGCCCACAAACCTCGACCTTCATACCCCCGACGAAAGGCTGTCCATTTCGTCCACCGCTCGTTTTTGGGAATTTTTACAGGCTTTTTTAAAGTCATTGTAATGTATGTGTAAACTCAGAAAAAAAATGTTTTTTGCTGCTTTTGGGCTGGCCTTAATTTTTGGGCTGGCCTTTTCTGCGTGCTCCTCCGGCCCGGAGGAAGACAGGGGCGAAAGAAGTCAAGCAGTTTATCAGGTGAGCCGGCCAGCCGATGCCGCCTATGAGCCATTGATTGACGCTCCGTTAGAGCCGTCGGCTGGTGTCCTGTTGGAGAACGAGCCGCCCGAAGCTTCATGCTGCCCTCTGCCGGAAGAGGTTTCCACCAATGTGGCATATCCCGAACCAGTCGGGGATTCGTCCGCGCTTGAGGATTCCTTCAAATATTGGCTTTCGCAAATGACCTTAGAGGAAAAAATCGGGCAATTATTTGTGCTGCGCTTGCCTTGGCAGGCCACCGCTGTAAATCAGCGGACACAGCAGCTTCTTGCTGATATTCCCGCAGGCGGAATTATTTTATTTGCGGACAACGTGGAATCTATTGAACAGGTGAAGGATTTAACCTCCCAGCTTCAGGAGATGTCGCGGTTTCCCATGTTTATCGCAATCGACGAAGAGGGCGGGCGGGTTTCGCGTATCGGGCGGCTTTTTGGCGGGGCAACCCCTGCCGCATATACTATAGCAAACCGCAATGATACCGCCTTTGCACAAGAAATCGGTCAAGAAATCGGCCAAAGACTGACAACTCTGGGAATCAACATGAACTTTGCCCCCGTGGCTGATATTTGGAGTAACCCCGCCAACGAGGTAATCGGAACACGCGCTTTTGGCCGCAGTGCTGAGGCGGCAAGCCCGATGGTGGCCGCCACGGTGCGCGGTCTGCGCGATGAAAATATTTTTGCCGTGGTTAAGCACTTCCCGGGACATGGCGACACCTATGAGGACAGCCATTTTCAAATGGCCATTCACGCCCACGGACTGGAGCGTTTTTATGTACAAGAAGCTTTGCCCTTCGCAAGCGGAATAGAGGCCGGAGCGGAGGGCGTAATGATTGCCCACATTTCGACCCCGGCCATCTCCGGGCACAGTCCCCTTCTGGACTGGATGACCCCGTGGATAGAATCCGGAAAACTACCGGCCACATTTTCCGATTTCTGGATGCAGGACGTCTTACGGGGCGAAATGGGCTTCGATGGCTTAATTATCACCGACGCGCTGGACATGCGCGCCCTAACCGACAATTTCACCTGCGGCCAGATTGCCCTCGGGACGTTCCTTGCCGGAGCTGATATTCTGCTTATGCCCCTACGCCCCCACGAGGCGTTTACCGCACTTTTGCAGGGCTATCACGATGGGCTGTTCTGTGACGAAAGGCTTAATCAGTCCCTTATGCGGATTTTTTGGGCGAAGGAGACAGGTTTCGACAGAGGGTGATTTTCACCCAGAAAAGAAAGAGGCGGTCTCGCGCCCAAAGCAGCCGACAGCGGAGTACCAATGAGCGGGAAATCCTCCAGTTTATCAATAGCCTGTCGGATGCCCCTAATTATATTGATATAACATGGAACATATGACGTTTTACAGCGTCAGTCTTGTTCGTGTAATCTTCCACTAGGCGGGCTTTTGTTTGACGAATTTCAGTGTTGATGTTTTCGATTTCACGGTTGGAAGAGTATGGCGTAATGCGCTATCTATAAATCCTAAAAGTAATCATCCCAGTTGATGCAAATAATTTCCAATTGACAAATGAATTTTTTATGTATATTATTGCCCTCACAATTAAATAAGCTTTACATCAAGAGAGGTGGAGGGTTCAGGGCCCTGTGAAACCCAGCAACCGGCGGACGCACGGTGCTAATTCCCCCGGTTCGTTTTTTTACGAGCCGGAAGATGCGCATTTAGCTTTTAAGCTAATCTGAAACGTCCACGCAAAAAGCCCTGATGAGGGCTTATTTTTTTGAAAAAATGAATGGAGGAAATAAAATGAAGAAATTGTTACTTGCTACACTGCTTTTTGTTGTGACCGGGGCTTTTGTTGCCTGCGGCGGCTCTGGCCCGGAGGGTCTTCAGCCGGACAGCGACGGGATTTATCGCGTGGTCATTGGTGCCACGCCGCGCCCTCACTTGGAAATTTTGCAATACATCAGGCCCTTCCTGTTGGAAGAGGGTATCGAGCTTATCACAGAGGAATTTACCGATTTCCACATCATCAACCCGGCTGTGGTTGACGGAAGCTTGCACGCCAATTATTTTCAGCACACGCCCTTTTTGAACGATTCCCCTCAGTCCGATGACCTTGTTATGCTGGGGCTTGTTCACATCGAGCCCATGGGAGCCTATTCCCTGACGCTGGACTGTATCGGGTGCTTGTCTCACGGTGCGACGGTGGCCATTCCCAATGACGCAACCAATGGCGGGCGGGCGTTATTGCTTTTGCAGACCCATGGCCTGCTAAGAGTTGACCCGGCCGGCGGCGTACGCGCCACCGTTTCGGACATCACATACAACCCCCTCGGGCTTAACTTTCAGCAGCTCGACGCAGCCTTGCTGCCCGCCATGCTGGATGACCCGGCAATCGACATGGCCATCATTAATACAAACCATGTCCTAGCCGCTGTCCACTTGAATCTTAACCCCGTCCGCGACTCCCTCATTATGGAAACATCCGATACCCCCTTTGCCAACGGTCTTGCCGTTCGCGTTGAGGATGCCGACCATCATGTTTTTGCCACCATTTTAAGACATCTGCAATCCCAGCGAGTTTACGATTTCATCTGGAGGCAATACGACGGCGCGGTAGTGCCGGTATTCTAGGGCATGTTGCAGACGGAATTGGGCACTTGAAGTGTGTCGGGCGTGAAACCCCGTGATTGCTGCGTTTGCTCGCAAATTCTGCGCAATTCACGGGGTTTTCGCGCCCGACGTATCTCCGATATCCGGTGCTGTTGTCGAGACAGCCCCAAACGGAATTACTCTCGTATTGTCTGCACTAAGAACGAAAAAATCTACATCCAATTTTACCATTAGCTCCCTAACCTTTTTACACTCATTAAAATCTGTATAGGGGCGTGATGGATTGTAAGCTAAAATGCCTTTCCGTAATTCTGCATTTGGGTAGCCAAAATCTCCTAAAAGTTTTTGCCTGTCTGCTATGCACCAGTATGTGCATTTTTCAAAGGAATCTGAAAATCTAACACCTTGCCAAGCCCTAAAATTTCTTTGCCATATAACCATTAATTCTTCACTGCGGTTAGACGATTCTAAATTTACATCTTTTGCCAATGCTTCATGGCTCAGCGTTTTATAGCTTTTTTGGCGGGTAATCCGTTTTATTTTCGTTAGCGTATCAATGTTCAAAAGCAGGGCTTCTGTTGCAATCTCACTTATTCGTACCCCATCAACATAATCTGCGGTCTTAACGTAATGTTCATTGTACAAAGTTTCGGGAACAACGGCACGGACACAGAGCATAGTACAGCAATAAGTAGTATGCTTTTTATACTACTTATTCGGCTTGAGTATTGAGATGCGAAAAATAGCTTGATATAATTTTTTTAATCAGGTTTGCATAAAGGGAAGGTATATTTATGGCGGCAAGCGTTACAGGATGAAAATGCACCCGACAGATGGGGCAGAGGTTTAGTTGGGGGATTGTTACTTGGGCCTATAGGGCTTTTAGCAGAAGCGGTGGGCGCACAAAAAAGTTACAGAGTAGAAATGTACTGGACTAATGGCAAAAAATCTCTCATTGAGATTAGGGAAGATGTTTATGATGTGCTTGTAAAACTGCTATACTGATTTAAGCATTTTCGGGGAGTGAGGCGCGCGACTAGCGTAGTCGTGGGATTAGTGAGACGAGCGAGGGACAGTGCCATCGCTGGGCTTGCTGTAAAGCAAGACCTGCACAGGCACTTCCCGAGCCGGTTCAATCATCCCATGACAAGCGTTAGCGCGCCCACTCCCCGCGCTGCCGCCCTCTTCTCTCTACCAGCACCCTTGGGCCACTCCCCGGGAGCGGCAAGCATATTATTTTATGTCGCACACATAAAGAAGGAGCGTGGCTGTATGCAAGAAAGAATTATTTTCATTAGGACGGACGAATATGACATTGACTACTTCATAAATAAATATGGAATGTTTAACCAATCACGCCTGCGGGGGCGTGGTTTGGCTCGTGTCAAAAAGGGTGATTTAGTACACCTTTTAACGGATTCTGACTATAAAATAAAGTATACTTGTGTTGTTTCAGATACAAACGATAATACAGGGGAAGCAACATTGGAAATTTATGATGAGTACAAAGGCATTCCTCTTTCATTTTTGGAAAAAAAGAAATTTTGCAAAAAAAGAGCGCGTAAAATATGGGATTTTGTTGATGGACTATATAAGCAGATAAAGCATAAAGGCGAAAGGAATATATTGCTTTCCTCATTGACAAATATAGCGTTTTCAGTTGAAAACGGTGAAGTCGAGCGCGTGCCGCGACTGCGGCGTTTTTGCGCGATGACTGAGCCCATTTTCAACTGAAACGTCTATAAGTATAAGTAACGAGCAACGCAGAAATTTCCCCGCCTTTCTTTGTCGCCCCAGCCGACACGGCCGCGAGTAAACGCAGTAATCACGGGGATTTTCCGCCCGGCGCACTCCCGGCAGCCAATTCCGTCGCCAGCCGCCGGGTTTCCTGTTTGTCCAAGTCGTTTATGAATACCAGAATTTGCGCCACAACCTCGTACAGCTCCGGCGGAATGTGTTCGCCTATGTCCAGGCGGGTGAGGTCTTCGGCAAGGGCAGCGTCCTTGTGTATGTGGACATCGGAATTCTGGGCGTTTTCCAAAATTTTTTCCGCTATCAGCCCTGCCCCCTTAGCCAGAATTTTGGGGGCAACCTCGTCCGGGTCGTATTTAATTGCTATGGCTTTTTGCCGGTGATAAAAAGGCTTTTTCAGATTGTCCATAGGGACACTCCCTTCTTATACGCGCATGTCAAAAGTAAAACGCTCTGGGGTGGGTGAAATTACAGTGTCGGGCAATGGGGATAAAATTGTAAAGGGCTCGGTGATAGGCGTAAATTCGTTTGCCGTGACAGAAATGCCCTTTTGGGAAAGCGCGCCGGTAAGCCGCGACGCGGTTTGGCGCAGCCGCGTGAGAGCGTAGTCGTTATCCGCGCGGAACTTTAACACATTTGATACGCCGGTGCCGGGATTTTTCTGCACGAGAACTTCCACCCTCCCCAGAGACGTTGTCTCGATAGCGACAAGTGCGGATGCCTCGCTTGCATGGCCGACCGCGTTGGAGTGAAATTCCGCCAGTAATGGATGGTCTTTCTCCCCTCCAACGGCAAAGGGAAGCTGAAAATATTTCCGTTGCTTCATCCGGGCCATAAACAGCAGATTATCCCGGGCGTCCTTCCCGGCGAGTTTCGTGTATAAGCGGCGGAAATAATCCGGCAGGGGGTTTCTCCTCCCCCCGGCAGAGCCGTCAACAGAAGGGTCAAAAAGCTCCGGCTCGTTCGGCGGCTCCAGCAGAAATTTAGGATTTTGCAGAATCCGGTTTAAGGTGTGAATCGCGTCTGGGCTTACGGGCATGTTCTCCCGCAGCAGGAAGATTACGCTGTCGAAGTCATTGACGGCTTCCGGAGGGATTTCCGTCCCCCGCGCGGCGTGAGCAAAAAAAGTGGCCTTGTGCAAGGTTCTTGAATCCACGGGAAGCCCGCTGTCTATGATTCCTCGGCCCAGCTCCAAAAGCTCCGGCGTTATAGAAAGCCCCGCATTTGTTATGGCAGCGGCCAGCATGTTATTTTTTTTTGTTTCGGCGTCAGATTTTACCATTTCCAGAATAATCCGGCCATCGAAATCATTTTCCCGCACGGAAAACAGACTCTCCTCGCCGATTCGGGCTTCCGGCAGAACCATTGAGCGCGCCGTGTATTGCTCGCCTCCGCTGAAACGGATTGTCACCTCACCCGGCCGGATATCATGAATTACCGCCTTAAACATGTCTCCCGGTTGTAGCTCATGAAAGCGGCGGGCACCGATTATTTTATAGGAACGCACGGCAAAAACTCCTCCGATGCTGCGGGCAAAGCCCGTGCTGCCGCAAAGCCTCGCGGTGGGCGGCGGTGCCATAGCCCTTGTGCTTGTCAAAGCCGTATTCGGGATACTTCTTGTGCAAATCTTCCATAATAGTATCCCTTTCCACCTTGGCAAGTATACTTGCGGCGGCAATCAAATGGCAAAGCGAGTCGCCCTTAACAATGTATATAACCGGACACGGGCAAACAGGCGCGATAGTGCCGTCCACCAGCGCGACACGCGGTCTAAGTGCCTGCCCCTCAACCTCCAAAGCGGAAACCGCCTGCTCCATCGCCAGCAGCGTGGCCCGCAAAATATTTATCCTGTCAATTTCCGCCGCGTCAACTATACCAAAGGCATATGCAACGGCGTTTTCCTTTATAATAGCGGCCAGCTTCTCCCGCCTTAAAGCCGTTACCTTTTTTGAGTCGTTTACACCCTCGATAATTAGCCCCTCCGGCAAAACCAGCGCGCACGCCACAACCGGCCCAGCCAAAGGCCCCCTTCCGGCCTCGTCGATGCCAGCAACAGGCCGTAAGCCGCTTTGGGCCAATAGACTTTCGCAAATGTTAGGCGCGGTCTTCATTGTCCCGCAGCTCCGCTGCCTTTTGAGCTTGCAAAATCAAATCAGCATCGTAATTACATTGACGCATTATCTCGTCAACCTTTTCATCAAAGGATTTTTCATATAAAGCAACGACCTCTGCGCAGCTGTCGGATAAATTCAAATGTGACTTAGGCATGATAAATACGCCTCCTCATACAATAAATAATAAATCCAGCCCCCGTAAGGGCGGCAAAAGCCAGCTTTGCCCAAGGGCTGATGGCCAGCGGGGTAAAAAAGCCCTCGATTATGGCGGCGATGACAAGCATAGTCACGATGCCGGGAATCAGCACGACGGCACGTTTCGCTTGGGTGATTAAAGAATGCTTTCGCGTATAATCACCGGGGATTAGAAGTCCCTTTCCCAGCATGAGACCGCAGCCGCCGCACAGGAAAATGGCCATCAGCTCCAGCACGCCATGGGGCAGAACCAAAGCGTAAGCCGTAACCATATCCGCGCCGCTCTGATGCAGAAATCCGAAAAGGCCACCGGCAACCAGCCCGTTATAAACAAGGATATAAATCGTGCCAAGGCCGGCAAGAAGCCCCAGCGCGAACGCATTAAAAGCCACGGCGATATTATTGGTGGCAATAATCGCCGTCATGAGAGGATAGTCCCAATCAACATCGCCGTCACCGAAGTCGGGAACATGACCCGGCGCGAAGCCATCGGCCATTCCGGCAGGCAAAATATTCTGCAATTCCGCAGGGTTTCCGGCAACATAGAACCCCGCGAATAAAATTCCAAGCACGAAAAAAGCCGTAGCGGCAACCCAGAAACGCCAGGTTTCGCGCACGGCACGGGGAAAGGTAGAGGCAAAGTATTCGCGAATCAGCGAGAAAGAGCCCCGTTCCCTCACATAGAAGGAATTATGCGCCACGCCAACAAGCCTGTTTAGATAGGGCAAAGAGCTCCCGGTGGGGTAATGGGTCTTGGCATAGGCAAGATGATGGCTGGCCAGCCGAAAAAGCCGGGCAAATTCCCGTACGTCTTCGGCAGCCAGCCTTTTTTTTAAAAGAACTTCAAGAGCTTTCCAGCTGTCTTCATTTTTGGCTATGAAACGAGCTTCCGAGGTCATGCTTATTAAATGTCGTTTTGGTCTACAGTAATATTAATCAAGTCGCTATACCAAAGCAGGGCCTCTTTGTAAGCAAAGTGAATCTGGTCAATGGTGATATTACGCACCAAGGCCACGCGGGAAATTTCCTTCCAATGCCCTTGCTCGTACTGCTGCACAAAGAACAGTATGCTGTATAAATCACCTTTTTGCTCGGCCAATGCGCTGTGGATTTGCGGCGGGACAAACACCATTTTTAAAGCCTCCTGAATGGGCATATCCAGCACAACGTCCAACACGGAAAATAGGCCCATCAGGAATAAATTTTCCTGGGCCATTCCCATTTCGAAGTGACGGGCAAGGTTTTCGCAGAATTTAGCACGAATCAAAGACAGACGGGTAATTTCCGAGGGGCTGTCCACACACAGGGCGTTGGACACGGCGGTGCTGACCCATTTTTTGATTTCCTTTTGCCCAAGCATAGCAGCGGCCTGGTTAAGGTTTTTGACTTCCGTCCGGGCATTGCTGGCGGTATTGACCAGCCGCATGAACTGAATCGCCAAGGCCGTATCCTGTCTGACGGTGCGGGTAAAGGTTTGAAAGTCGAAATCGTCCTGATTCACGATGTTAAGCAACTGAATATAGTTGGTTTTAAGCGGGGAGAGGGCGTTTTGTTTGGCACTGGAAGGTATATGTACCTTATAGAACGCGCCATCAAACAAATCTATTTTAGAGTGCCGGGACATCACGATTTGGTCAAAAATGGGTTTGTCGCTGATTTCCGTCGCGACAATGGTAACTCTGGGGAATTCCCTCTGCACAAGCGCGGAGAATTCTATCAGTTTATTAAGGGGCACTTTTAGGAATACATAACTTACAAAAGGATTAAACGCCTTTACATACTCAAGGTCTCCTTTAAAGTACACGGCGAAGTTATAGCCCTGCTGTGAAAGATGCTTGCATCTTTCCAGCACCAGCTCGTCCGGAACGATTCTGTTATCCAGCAAAAAAACGATTTTTGACGCATCCTCGGTGATATCGCGGGTAAGGTCTGTGACCAGCTGAATCTGGCTTATGGGAAGAAAAACAATCTTATCCTGTGTAAGGGCATCCAGTCCTACTTCATTCATGAAGTCTATAAACGGAGAGTCCATCGCCCTATCCAACGGATTGGACTTTGTAGACTCCAAAATGGCATTCCCGTACTGGGCCGCCATGTAATACCCTTCCACGTTCATATCGCTTGAAAAAAGGGGCTTGGGCACGATTAATAAATTCATGAATACCCTACTTTCGGTACGTATTTTAGTGTACGAAGTTCATTATACCGCAGTGTGAATGTGTACACAAGGTTTTTTTATAGCTTCGTTACGATGCTTTTGAAAACACTTCTTTCCACGTCTTTATTATCACGCTTTAACTGACGCAGAAGTGCCTTTACCTCCTGCCGCTTCGATGTGCCGCCGCCCGCGTCAAAGATATTGCAATTTTCCGAAAGCGGGCACGCGCACTGAATGAAGCTTAACCCGTTATACCGCTGCCACGCCAAAATTGAGTCCTCCTCAATGTTGTACATGGGGCGAATCAGCTCCATCCCGGGGAAGTTTTGGCTGTCGAGCTTGGGCCGCATCACCTGATATTGCCCGCCAAAAAGCATTCCCATTAAAGTTGTCTCCGCCACGTCGCTTAAATGATGCCCCAGCGCGATTTTATTGCAGCCGAGCTTTTGCGCATGGGAATACAGATGTCCCCGGCGCATTCTGGCGCATAAATAACAGGGCGAGCGGTCGGTTTTTTGGACAACTTCAAAGATATCAGAATCAAAAACAGTTATGGGAATTTCCAGCAGTTCAGCGTTGGCGATGACCTTTTGCAGATTAATTTCATTGTAGCCCGGATTCATCACCATAAAACGCAACTCAAAGGGAAAATCACTAAACCGGTGAAGGGCCTGCATCAGCTTTGCCAAAAGCATAGAGTCCTTCCCCCCCGATACACACACCGCTATCGAGTCCCCTTCGCGAATCAGCTCGTACGTCTTAATCCCCTCAATAAACGGCCGCCATATGCCCTTGCGGTATTTTTTGTGAATGCTACGCTCGACTTTCTCGGAAAAGGTGAGTTCCTTCATGTTATAATGTCTCCGTTTCTGGGAGGTGCAGTTTGTCAAATTATAGTCTGGCCGACGTTGCAGAGGCCGAGGCACGCAAATTTTATCACGGAAATGTTATGGGTGCTGCCACAAACTTGCATCCAATTTCGGATTTGTTTCCGTACTCCGAAACTTGGGACGTGAATAGCTGGGACAATACCTGGTGTGCCGCGTTTGTGTATTGGTGCTGTATTATGGCTGGTTATAAATTGCCCGTAAGATATGAACATGAAGCGGTGAGTTGCAATTTTGCCGGTTGCGGTGCGTGGGAGCAGTGGGCAAAGCTGCCGGAAATCAACTGCTGGGTTGCAAAAGAAAGCGACCCGGAGGCGGGCGATATTGTTTTATTTGATAACGTTTTTGAAAACAAGGAGCATGACCACATCGCGATTATTATTGATGTTCAAGGCGACTTTATTACAACCGCCGAAGGAAATTTTAATAATGTCTCCGCAATAGTAAAAAGAACATATGATAATGTGCGGGGTTATATTAGGCTGGATAAAAGCACGTCCAACTCTTGAATTGTGGTGAGGTGGCTGAAACTGACGCGCCAGGATTCGAGGGCGTTTTTTTTGTCGCCGGTAATGGCGAAAACCGGGCGTGACGGGGCCCTGTCCGTAGAGCAGGCGGATTTTACAGAAACTGCGATTCCTTTGGAATCAAGGGAGGCCTGGGTGTCCGTGCCTTTTACGCCCTTGATGCTTAGATTCAAAATATAGGGGCTTCCGCCGGCGGGGGAGTTTATGCGGATTTTACCGCTTTCGTCGCCACTGCGGCATCGGTTCAAGTTTAGTGCCGCAATGCCATCGAGTACATACTGGCGTAAATTTTTCACGGTTTCAAGGCGTGAGTCTATCTCGTCCAAAGCGATTTGCAAAGCCTTAAAGCAAGCGGCGGACATTGCCGGGGAAGGCGTTCCGGCACGGTAAAGCGAATTTTTGCCTAAGCCACCCGCACCGCCCACACCCGTTGCTCCACCATATGCCGAACCCCCGCCGTGAATAAGCGGCTCCAGCACAACGCCCGCGCGTTTTACAAGCACGCCGAAGCCGCCAAGCCCGTGGAACTTATGTGGCGAAAAGCACAGCGTTGAGGCAGCCTTTATGGCCACGGGAATTTTCCCCATGGCCTGTGCGGCGTCTACATGTATATGGCAATTGGGATGGCTTAGCAGCAGGTCGTAAATTTCTTCCAAATCTTGCACCGCACCCAGCTCGCTGTCAACCGCACTTACACACAGTAAAATCGTGTCCGGTCGGATGGCGGATTTCAGATGTACTAGGTCTATTTTTCCGTTGGGCAGAATTTTTAACAGCTCAATTTCATAGCCGGCCTCCTGTAAAAAAACCAGCGTTCCGCTGACAGACGGGTGCTCCAAGCAGGTTGACAGAATATGCTTTCCGCGATAGCCATATGCCCGCGCAATGCCCTTTATGGCCAGATTATTGGCCTCGCTGGCCCCGGAGGTATAGATAATTTCTTCGGGTTTTACGCCGATTAGCGCAGCGATGCCCGCCGTGGCACGCTCCATTTCCGCCGCCGCCGATTTTCCCAATCCGTGGGCCGCCAGCGCGTTGCCGCCGAATTCCCGTTCTACCCGGCAGAATTCCGCCAGTACAATCCCATCCACAGGGGTATGTGATGCATAATCTAAATTTATCATTTCTTCATCCTTTTTAGCGGAAGCGTCTATATACAAGCACCACCGCCAACGCGGCTACAATTAGTTCAGTAAGCACAAATGCCAGCCAAACGCCGTTCATTCCCATCACCGCGCTTAAAACCAGCAACATCGGAATAATTATAACACAGCTGCGCAAAGTGGAGATAATTAGCCCTGTTTTGGCGTTGTCAATGGCACTGAAATACGCCGCAATAATCATATTGACCCCGGCGAAAATAAGGCCGATGAAATATATCCGTAGGCCGCTTGTGGCAAGCCGTGCAAGAGTGGGGTCATTTTCGCCGTTAAAGGCCGCCACGATGGAATGCGCGTGAAAATTCACCACGCCGTAGACCACCACTGCCAACAGGAAAACCAACACTAGCGCGTATTTTAAGGTCTGCCTGACCATCTGCGCGTCACCGAGCCCGTGCCCTTTGCTCATCAGAGGCTGAACGCCCTGCGCTACCCCGACAAAAACATTAAGCGCGACAATTGCGATGTTGGCTACAACTCCAAACGCCGCCACGCCGATGTTCCCCTCAAGCCCCAAAATCACCAGGTTAAACGTAATAAGCGCGATGGCAAAGGCCAGTTCGCCAACCAAGGCCGAGGACCCAAGGACAATAGTGTCCCAAATTTGCCTGAAACGGATTTTGCACCCGCATAAACGAAGCCGGCGAATTTCGCTTTTGCGCGGCAGAAAATGCAACGAAAGAACCCCAATGCTAAGCACCACGGAAATCCCCGTGGCCAGAGCCGCGCCAAGCATTCCCAATCCCAGCGGAAACAAAAATATGTAATCCAGTACGATATTAGACAAGCTGCCCGTGACCATTCCAGCCATGGCAAGGCGCGGGTTATTGTCGTTGCGGATAAATGCAATCAGCACATTGTTAAGCATCAGCACCGGCGCGAACAGCAGAATCGTGCGGATGAAATCCACCGTCATCCCCAAAATCTCGTAATTCGCGCCCAAAAACCGCGACAGAGGAGAGGCAAAAAACGCCCCGGCAGTTACAAAAACAACCGAAAAAAAGCCCGCCAAAGCCAACGAATGTGTGAAAACGGCATCACCAGCATGGACATGGTGGCGAAGAAGTATAGCCGGGTTTTGCCCGTCGGAGCGGCGGGGGCTTGGTGGCAGAGGCCCCATTATAATTGAAAACCGAGTCGCGCCGCCGATGCCAACCATCAGCCCAACACCCTGCAAAATGCTGAAAACGGAAATGGAAATATTCAGCGAGGCCAACCCGTTGGGCCCCAGCGCGGCGGCGATAAACAGCGTGTCAATAATAACAAAGCCCGAAAAGCACAGCATTCCCAATATGCTTAGGCTGACGTATTTTGCAAAGTCCCGGCGAATTGTTGTCATGTTGTTAATGCCAAGGGAGGTAATTCTAAAATCATATTGTCGTTGCGGATAAACGCAAGTCCCGGCGAATCTGTGAAATTTTCATGAACGCCTTGCTTCTTTTCAAGACATGCGGCGAGATGTCCCATCGTCTGAATCGCGCAATCAATTAAATCATTTGAAACTGCGACTCCCTTTTCCCACCACCAATTTTTAATACGTATGTGTGAATCTGATTTTTCAGGCTCAAACCGGGCAATAAAACGGTTCCCATATAATACGGGGATTACGTAGTAGCCGTATTTTCTTTTCGCGGCTGGCATATAAACCCTCCCATGTGTATTCAAAACCAAACCGCTTTCAACGTATTCTTCAAGAATCCGCTGCCGCATCTTTTTATCGGGCATAAGTGTCCCCAGCCAGCCGCCGCCGGTTCTGTTCCAAAGCATTCCTACTACCTTTTTGATGTATTCCAAAATCCCGTCAACACCATAAAGAAGTTTTGCCAAGTGCTGATAGTGAACCAAAAAATTGCAAGCTTCTTCTTTAGATATTTTCATGAGCTGTCTCCCCTTCGTCTTCCTTCGGCATTTTTCTGTAATCCACTTTATGCCAAATAAGCAGCCAAACACTTCTGATGGTCATAGAGATTGCAATGCCCATCCAAATGCCGTTTACGCCAAAAATTCCGGCCAGGACGAAAGCGATGCCCACGCGAAGGGTATTGCTGGTGACGCCGGCGATTGTGGGCTTTACGGTGAGGCCACGCCCCCGGAAGGAGCCTACAGCTGCGGCTTCCAGGCTAAAGAGAAGCTGGGCCAATGCTATTATCCGCAAATAATCGCCGCCCATACGGATGGCCGCCGGGTCGGAAAGGAAAATAGAAATCAAGGGGTCGGCAAAAACAAACAGCACCACGGTTACGAACACGCCATAGGCTGCCATAAAAATTGAAGCAACTCTGTGGGTGGCGCGCAGGCGTCCCCATTTTTTCGCGCCGTAGTTTTGGCCGACAAAGGACGTGAGGGCACTGGCGAAGCCGCCGCCAATCATAAATGACAGAGCCTCCACCTGTAGGCCGATATTCTGCGCGGCAATGGCCTCCGTGCCAAAATCGGCCACAAAGCGCGTCACTACCATGTAGAGCATCGTAAACAGCGCGGACTCCGTAGCCACGGGAATTCCCCATTTGAGAATCTGAGTAACCTTGTCCTTTGTCATCCGCACGAAGGGGGCGTATTTTTCAAAGGGGCGTTTTTTATAAAAAGTCATAGCCCAAATTTTCAAAGAGAAATTAAAACCGTGTGATACTACCATGCTAACAGCCGCGCCCGTAATTCCCCAGCCCGCCACAAAAATCAAAATAGGGCTGAGGACAATATTTAGCAGAAAGCCCGCGGAATTTATATAAAAGGGCAGCTTGGCGTTTCCAAAGCCATTGTAAACGCCGGTGATTACAAAGTGGGTGAAGGTAAACGGGAAAGCCAAAGCTACAATAGCCAAATAATGCTCGGCAATGCCGGCCACATAGGCGTCCTCCAAGCCGAAGAAGCCGATAAACGGCCGCCGGAAAGCAAAGATAATCAGCCCGTAGGCAATACCCATCCACAGTGCCAGCATAAAGCCGTTTTGGGAGTATTTTTTGGCGGTGACCGGGTCGCCCCTTCCAATATTTTGACTCACGCCGATTTCCGCGCCGATGCGGCACATAAACGTAAACGCCATCGACAGCCACAAAAACTGTCCCGCGATTCCGGCGGCGGCAACGTATTCGTCCCCAAGCCGCCCCAGCCAAAACATATTTGTCAAATTATGCGCCGTCTGCAACAGCGACGTAGCCATAATCGGCAAAGACAAAGTCAGCAGCTTCTGAAAAATCGGCCCCTTTGTTAAATCAAAGTTACTGCTTGGGTCGCTCAATACATCACTCCGCTATGTAGGAAATTTTACAGCAGGCAAAATGGTTTTTCTTCGATAGGTAATTCGCGGAGCAAAGAGTGCATCCACTGCCATTTCGAAATATGCTCAAATTCGCCGTAGAGGCACACCGCCCTAGTCATAACAAATTTTTCTATGCTTTGCAAATAGCGCAAAAGCTCTCCTTCCCTATGCCCGGGATGATTACTTATGTAATGGAAGGATAACGGCAGGCCCTCCGCGACAGCCAGCAGACGCAAGCCCTCGTCCTGTGGCAAGAGAATGAGAACCCCAGCCTCCCCGGCATATCGCTTTAAAAGAATATATTCGACAGTGTCAATACGCGCCAGCCGATGGACGCTTCCTACTAACGCCTCGCCCACCCTTGCGATAATTTCGCTGATTTCCTTGGGCAGAGCGGCCATAAAAAACCGCGCTTCACTCTTCTCATTAACAAATTCTCCACCGTCGAAGATATGTGTGTTCTCATTCATTTTGTCCCCTATCGGAAACGCCGAGCGCACCAATTCCCATTTCGCGTCCTGGGTCAGGACTTTTGCTTTTTTAACCGGCGAAATGTTCGCTACCCGAATAATTGTTTTGCGCAGATTCGCCACAGCCACCACGGACGATGCCTTAAACCGAGGCAGGTTAAGCTCAGCTTTGATGTCCGCCACGTCAAAAATACCGGGGGGCAGCGGAACAACAGTCGTTTCCCACACGCCGCCTCTTCTCGGCTCGTATACGGTTACGCCCTTGGTGGTCACGTCCGCATAAATCCGCATGTACCCTGCCTCCTCACAGCTTTCACCAAGCCATTGTAGCATAGGCGCGGAAACATTCAAACCCTAAGAATGCCGTGCGTGCTTTCAGTGTAACCTTGCCAATCCTCCCTGAATTTGCTAAAATCAACTTGCTAAAGAGATTCACCAGACTGCCCTTCGATTCTTGGGAGGGTAGTTTTTTGCTTAAGGGATGATTGAGACATGGATGAAAGATTGGTTAAAGTGATAAAGGGTTTTCTGCCTGATGGTTCGGAAGTGTTAAGTGTTTACAAGTCAGCCTCTGGTGAAATTAAGGTAGATATTGCATTACCCGGCGGCTCAGGGAATATGACATGCTCTCTAAAAAAGAATCATGCGGGAGAGCTTTATCTGGAATAGCTATACATAACATATGAACGGTCAGAACACCGCAGAGCTCGAAAGTACCGGCCACATTAAAAGATGCCGGATATTTTTCCGCATAAATTGTTGACAATCAATCCCACGGGCTGTATAATCCGCCGGAACTGGAACAATATATAAATGGCCGGCTTGCGTCGGTCTTATTTCTGTTTGAGGAGGGCTTGTAAAAATGTCTGACAAGAAGACCGTTCTAACATACGACGGCTTAAAAAAGCTGGAGGAAGAGCTGCACGAGTTAAAGGTTGTGCGGCGCAAGGAGGTTGCGGCAAAGATAAAGGAAGCGCGTGGCCAGGGCGATTTATCTGAAAATGCGGAATACGACGCCGCCAAGGAAGAGCAAGCGGAAATTGAAAATCGCATTACGATGATTGAAAAAATGCTGCGCAACGCCGACGTGATTGACGAGGACGATTTAGACCAGGACAGCATCAGCATCGGCAGCAAGGTAAAGGTATTGGACATGGAATATAATGAAGAAGTCGAGTATTTAATCGTGGGCTCGACGGAGTCCGACCCGCTGGGCGGCCGCATTTCCAATGAGTCTCCGCTGGGCGTGGCATTACTTTCGCGCAAATGCGGCGAGACTATAACCGTGGACGCGCCCCATGGGCAGTTCAAGTACCAGATTTTAGACATCGCGTAGGAGTTGTACAAATGGAAGAAAATAATGCACCTCTCACCGCACAGGAAGAGTACGAGCAGTTTCGGATTCGCCGCGAAAAATTGGAAGCACTGCAAGCCGCCGGGCAAGATCCCTTCCGGCATGTGACATACAAAGTCACCGCTCACAGCACAGATATTCAGGAAAAATTTGACGAATACGAGGGGCAAACCGTGGGCGTGGCCGGGCGAATCATGACCAAGCGGGTGATGGGCAAAGCTTCCTTCATCGACATTCAAGACCGCAACGGACGGATTCAGTCCTATGTGCGGGGGGATAATGTCGGCGAGGAGGCTTATTCTGCGTTTAAGCAATTTGACATAGGCGACATCGTGGGTCTCACCGGCGAGGTTTTCCGTACCCAAAAAGGTGAGATTTCTGTAAAAGCCTCGCAGATTACGCTACTTTCCAAGAGTCTACATGTTCTGCCGGAAAAATATCACGGCCTGCGCGACACGGAGGCCCGGTATCGCCGCCGTTATGTAGACCTGATTGTCAACCCCGAAATCAAGGACGTGTTTATCAAGCGCACGGCAATTCTCAAGGCAGTCCGCGCGTTTTTGGACAATCGCGGCTACCTTGAGGTAGACACTCCCGTGCTGCAAACCGTTGCCGGCGGCGGCGCGGCGCGGCCATTTTTGACGCATCACAACACCCTTGACATGGATATGTATTTGCGAATCGCGCTGGAGCTTCCGCTGAAGCGTCTAATCGTGGGCGGGTTGGATCGCGTCTATGAAATCGGAAAGTGCTTTCGCAACGAGGGCATAAGCGTAAGGCATAATCCGGAATTCACAATGCTGGAGCTTTACGAGGCATACACGGACTATCACGGTATGATGGAGCTGACGGAATCGTTAATAAGATACACAGCAACAGAGGTTTTGGGAACAGCCTCAGTCACCTATGGCGAGCACACGATTGACCTTTCAAGGCCTTTTGAGCGGCTTACCATGGTTGAGGCCGTGCGTCAATACGCGGAGGTGGACTTCGATAAAATCGTTACCCTAGAAGAAGCCCGTGCCGCCGCAAGAGCACATAATATCCCGTTTGAGCAACGTCACGCAAAGGGCAACATCCTTGAGGCATTCTTTGACGAGTTTGTGGAAAAGCATCTGATTCAGCCAACCTTCCTGACAGATTACCCCGTGGAAATTTCGCCTCTTGCCAAGCGAATTCCCGGCAATCCGGATTATACAGAGCGGTTCGAGCTGTTCATCACCGGACGGGAATTCGCCAATGCGTTCACGGAGCTGAATGACCCCATCGACCAGCGCGCCCGCTTTATGCATCAGGAAGAACTACGCCGCGCCGGCGACGACGAGGCCGCCCCCTCCGACGAGGATTTCCTCACCGCCGTGGAATACGGCCTGCCTCCCACCGGCGGCATGGGTATGGGCCTCGACCGCCTGTTTATGCTTCTTACAAACTCAGCGTCTATCCGCGATGTGATTTTCTTCCCCACAATGAAGCCTAGGGATTAACCGCAGACTTGCAGTCGCGGCATCGCTCGACTCCCTCATCGGGATTATCGTACTCACCGATGAAGGGTACGATGTTCCATTCTCCGGGGCCTAAGCCGTGATACTCCGCCGTGCCATGCAATCTGATGAAGCACACGGTAAATGTCTTACTGCTCACTTTCCACGCATTTGTGGCAGACCATGCCGGGTTCAGTTTGTTCTCCCGAAGATAAGCAATAAAATCCAGTGCGTTTTTTAATGCGTCATCACTGAGAACTTCGCCGGCAATGTCCTCAATTTTAGGCTTTGCGTTACGACATCGTGCTCAAGTCAAGGGCTGGGCCACTCCCTTGAAAGCCCTGCGTATTGTCGGTACAATGCGTGAAAATGTGTTTCGTGGGAAAGGGAAAAGGCCAATGGAGCTGTATCGTCGGTTTGGTAATGTTCTTTTTGCGGTTTCGGCATTGCTGCTGATGCTGGGCATTTTGTTTGCCGGGCACAATGTGGGAATGAGCGACCAAGGCGACTTTGTGCGTGTAATGAACGCCTCGTCTCTGTCCCATCGGGTGCATGAGCGGGCGTTTATTTTTGTTGACTCTTACGTAATCAACTTGGAGGATGCGTCCTTTTTTTCAAATTTAACGAGGATAATGTTTTCTCCGGAGGGTGTCGGAAGCTATCCTTCTATACATATTCTTTTGGTGCGTGTTTCCGTTGCGATGAACCTCGTGCTTAACTTTATCTTAGGCCAGCCCTTGGACATTTACCGAATAGGGATTCTGGGGGCTATGACGGCTGCTTTATATGCCGGGCTGCTTTTCTGGCTGTTTTGCCAGATTAAGCTTAAAAACCCGTTTTTAGACGCCGCCGCAAAGCTTTTTATTATTTTCATCGCCTGTGATGTGGGCTATATCGCCTATTTCAATTCATTTTACAGCGAAAGCGTGCAGATTTTGGCCTTTTGTATGATAATCGTCGCCGCGATGCGTATTTTCAGGGGAAAGACCGGGCTTTGGGACTTTGGGCTGCTGGTAGTTGCCGCCGTAGTTTATGGCTGGAGCAAATTTGTTAATTTGCCCATCGCGATTTTAATTATTCTGGCCTTTGCAATAATTCTAGGGCTCGCGAAAAAAGCAACCTGGCTCAAGCTGGGTTTTGTGGCCTTTGCCGGCATTTTGACGCTTTTGCTGGTTTACGCCGCAATCCCCGATTGGATGGATATTGACACCAATTTTAACTCCGTTTTCTTTGGCGTAGTAAAAGACGTTGACGACGCTACCGCCCGCACCCACCTCGAATTCCTTGGCCTGAACCCGGAAATGGCGCGGTTCGCGTCGCAAAACCGATATGTCGCCGGCGTGGCTCAGGAATTTCTGGATTTAAGCTTTGAAGAGGAGTTTTTACAGCTTTCCAAGCTGGACTTATTATGGTTTTACATCCAGCATCCCGGACGACTCTGGGACGGCATCCGAATGAGCATCAGCCACAGCGGATTAATCCGCCCGTGGTATATCGGCAATTACTACTCCGAGCGGATGGTGCTGACAAGCCGCTTTTCCGGCTGGACATGGCTTAGGGCCCGTTTGGCCTTTGACACTATGCTTGGCAATGCGGCCCTATGGCTGGCTTTTTTCGCCGCTGCCCTGACCTTCGTAAAAGAAAAAGGAAAATGGCCGGTTCTTATTGTGCTGGCCGCTGTTTTTGGCACAGGGGCTTACAGTGCGGCGATTTCCATAATCGCCAACGGCGAGGCGGACTTGGCCAAGCATATGTTTAAATACGTTCAAATTATGGACATGATTTTTGTGGTGCTGATTTTTTACCTTATATCAGGTATGCGGCGACTGCGGCGTTTTTGCGCGATGACTGAGCCCATTTTCAACGGAAACGTCTATAAGCTCGCCCCGGTGGGAGCCGCGCTGTGTATTGTGATTTTATTTATTCCGATGGGAGCAATTTTTGTGCAATGGGCACGGCCGGTGCGGGTGACGGATTTGCACGGGGCAAAAATTGGCGATGTTGTTTCTGTTGGGTATTTTAACGGGGAGCCGATGCGCTGGCTTATCGTGGATGAAAATGAGCATCTCCAGACATTGATGGCTGTGGAAAATATTGTTTACCGTGCCTTTGACGAAAGCAACAGTAATTTTTGGGTTGAGTCAGGGCTTAGGGAGTGGCTTAACGGCGAGTTTCTGCGGGAAGCCTTTGGCGCGGTCGCGCCAGTGCTTTCGTCACGGGAATTGATTCTAAGCGTACGCAGTGTGGAGTACGCGGAGTACGGTGATAGGGATTTTTATGCGTTCCATGTACCGGCCTACGCCTTTCGCGGGCGCGAGCGGGCTTTTCGCAAAATAGTTTATGATTACGTGCGCCTGCCCGACGGCGAGGTTATGGAGCGGCTGATGGAAATGGGGAGACCTGTCCGGGGAGGATATTGGCTGGAAATTCCGCGCTTTTTATGCGGAGAGATGACGCGGTATGTATCCCGTGACGGGTTTATTTTGCTTCAGGACGCCGAAAGAACAGCAGGTGTGCGTCCCGTAATCGAAGTGGAGAGACGGTAAAATGAAAAAAGAATACAGAGACTATACAATAGTAATTTTAACCGCGCTTTTATCGCGCTTTTTGGTAGCCTTTTTGTCTACAAACCGCTTGGACATCGCGGAATACTACCGCTGGGCGATGGGCTTGCAATACGGACTGACCACGGCCTTCTACAGAATGCCCAATTTGGATTACCCGCCCCTTCAGCTGCCGATTTTATTCTTTAACGGCTGGCTGATTAACAATGTGACCTTAGCCGGGAATCATCCGTTTTTTATAATCAAGCTTTTTCCCATTTTAATGGACGTTGTGGCGTCTGTGCTGGTGTTTAACATTGTAAAAAATCGCACTAATGACCGGAATGGGCTTATAGCCGCGCTGGCTTACGCCCTCAACCCCGCGTTGCTGATTAATACCGCTTGGTGGGGCCAAACGGACGGGCTGATAATGTTTTTCGCCATAGTCATTTGCTGGCTTACGGAAAAAAAGCGACTTAAATCGGCGGCGGCGGCCTGCGCTCTGGCGGCTTTGACAAAAATTCAGGGATTGTTTATTTTGCCCATTCTTGGCCTTGAGCTGCTGCGCAACAAGAATCCTAAAACCATTGCTCTGTCAGCTGTAATTTTCCTCGCGGTGTTTTTTACGGGACTTTCGCCGTTTTTTGCCCACAGCGGAGTCTGGGGCATCGTCGAGCGCATTTATTTTGCCGCCGCGGAAATGCGCCCAATCGCCTCCCTTCGGGCGTTTAACCTGCTGGCTTTCCTTGGCGGCTCCAATGTTCCAGACAGCGGAACGCCCTTTGGCGGGCCCTTTACATTTTTTATAATCGGCGTGACCTTGACGGCACTTGTGGCCGCCGGCTTCATTGTATATTATTTAACGCGCAAAAGACCCAATATCTGGCTTGGGCTGGCTATGATTTTTTATTCCATTTTTATGCTCATGCCCAGAATGCACGAGCGGTACATGATTTACGTTATTCCGCTATTTTTAATCCCCGCATTCACAACCCCCGTGAAAAAGATGGCCCTCGCACTAAAAGCCCTGCTTGCCTCTGCGTCTGTTGTGATTTTTGTAAATCACGCCATCCTGATGTGGGGTGTTGCCAACCAGCCCACCCGCCACCTGTGGATAGACGCTTTCGAACAATTTGTACAAATCGGAGCAGGGGTGAGTGTGGCCCTGTACGTCGCGGTGTGCTTTGTTTACCTGAAATACAGCGACTCGTCTTTTCATTACCTCTGATAAAGTGCCGGGATTGCGTCCCTCTGCTTCATCTTTTCACCTCAACGGAATACGCACCCGGGCGTTGACACCAATAAAATTGTCCAAATTCACGTCGTCGGTGATATTGATTCTCACCGGAATCAAATGAGTCACATGGGTAAAGGTTCCCCCGGTATTAAAGAACATGGCCGTTCCCGCCAGCTCCGCCGTGGTAATGCTGCTTATTCTTGCTACATAACCGTTAAACTGACGGCTCCCAAAAGGGGCAATTGTAATAATTGCCGGCTGGCCTATTTCCAGCCGTTTGATATCGGTTTCAGCAATGTTGGCTATGATGTGAAGGTTCTCGATGTCGGCGATTACGGCCACGGGCTGCATAGGTGAGACGACTTGCCCCTGCACGGCATCGGTGTGAACCACCAGCCCGTTCACCGGGGAACGCATGGCCACGTCGTTTTCCACCCAGCCAAGAATCTCATTTTCCGCAACATACAACCCCTCATAAATATTGAAGCTTTCCAGCGTTCCGGGCAGATTCGGCGCGATGGGAACCAGCGTCGTTGTCACTCTGGCATTGTCCGTCACTAAGTAGCCCGCATTGCGCCATAGGAAAAAAATCCCCGTAGCCGCTCCGCCCGCCAAAATCAGAGTCAACAGCAGAATTAGTGGCAGCTTGCTTTTCTTTTTCTTCGGCTCTTCAGTGGCCGGTGTAGTTGTTTTCTCGTTCATGATACCCACCTTTACAATTTATACTGTTCTTAATCTTATGAAGCTATGGCTTCTTCCTCGACAATTCCATCGGAAAACTGTGAATTATATAAATCGGCGTAAAAGCCGCCTGCTGCCAGTAAATAATCATGGCTTCCCTGCTCAATGATATTGCCATCCTTCATGACAAGGATTGTGTCGGCATTGCGGATGGTTGACAGCCTATGGGCAATAACAAAGCTGGTGCGGTTTTGCATGATTTCCCCCATGGTCTGTTGAATTAGAATTTCCGTGCGGGTGTCGATGGAACTTGTGGCCTCGTCGAGGATTAATATAGCGGGGTTTTTTAAAATCACCCTCGCGATTGTAAAAAGCTGCTTATGGCCTTGGGAGATATTTGACGCCTCTTCATTAAGAATCATATTGTACCCGTTGGGCAGCGTGCGTATAAATTTGTGGCAATGGGCGGCCTTGCAGGCGGCTATGACCTCTTCATCGGTGGCATTTGGCGAACCGTAGCGGATGTTCTCCATTATACTGGCGTTGTAAATCCAAGTGTCTTGAAGAACCATTCCAAAGATGTCGCAGAGCTCTTTTCGGCTTAAATCTGTGGAATTGATGCCGTCGATTAGAATTTTACCGCCGTTAAGCTCGTAGAAACGCATCAGAAGCTTTACCACGGTGGTTTTGCCCGCGCCGGTTGGGCCGACGATGGCCACCATTTGCCCCGGCTCGATTTCCGCCGAAAAGTCGTGTAGAATGATTTTGTCCGGAGTATAGCCAAACTTTACGTTCTCGAAAGTGACGCGGCCTTTAGGCGAATAGGGCTCTGCCCCATGCTCTGCCTCGGTACGTTGCGGGTCGGGGACTTCCTCTTCTTCGTCCAAGAATTCAAAAACCCGCTCACTGGCGGCGATTGTGCCTTGTAGCATGTTCCCCGCTGCGCCGATTTCACCCAAGGGCTGAGTGAAGGTTTGGATATATTGTATAAACGCCTGCACATCTCCTATGGTAATCGTCCGCTGAACCACCAGCCAGCCGCCCATCACCGCCACCAGCACATAGCCCAAATTTCCAACAAAGTTGAAAATCGGCTCGACGATGTTGGCCATAAACTGAGCTTTCCACGCGGATTTATACACCTTGCCATTGGCGGCCCGGAATTTCGTCTCCGTGTCGGTTTCGCTATTATAGGCTCGCACGATATCGTGGGCACTGTAGGTTTCCTCCACAATTCCGTTGACCTCGCCCAATGCTTCCTGCTGTTTGCTGAAAAATACATGGGATTTCCCCAAAATCACTACCATTATATACATCGAAATCGGAATCACAACCAGCGAGGCCAGCGTCATAAGCCAGCTAATTGACAGCATCATTATTAGCGTACCCACAAGCGTTGTCACAGATGTCACAAGCTGAGTGAGATTCATGCTGAGGGTGGAGCTTATCATGTCCACGTCGTTGGTCATGCGGGACATGATTTCGCCTTGGCTGCGGGTGTCAAAATAATTGATGGGCAACCGGTGCATTTTTTCGGAAATTCTTTGCCGTAAATCATAAGTCACTTTGACGGAAAGCCGCGCCATGATGAATTCCTGAAAGAAATTAGTAATCGCGGAGATGATATACAGGACAATCAGAATGCCCACCAACCAGCCCATCCGGCGGAAGTCCGTAAGCAGCCCCGTTCCAAACATATGCGCCAGAATGCCATCCACCAAAATCGTCGTGACACGTCCCATGACTCGCGGCCCGATTACCGCAAAAACCGTGGACACTACCGCAAAGGTGAAAACCACAAACAATGCGGCCTTGTGCGGCGACAGGAAATGAATCAGCCTCTTAATAGTCTTTTTTGGGTCTTTGGCCTTTGAGGCCACGCCCTCGCCCTCTTCAAATGGCATGATTACACCTCCATTTCAATGGGGGCTACGCCCCCAAGCCCCCTCGTTCCGCGGCATCTCGCGTTGCTCAATGGATGGATTCATGAGGATTCCAACTGCGATGCCGCGATTTCCTTGTAAACCTCACAGTTTTGCATAAGTTCTGCGTGTGTGCCGCGTCCCGCGACGTGCCCATGGTCGATAACAATAATTTGGTCCGCGTCCATAATGGAGGAAACCCGCTGGGCGATTACGATGATTGTGCGGTCGCCCCTTTTCTTTTTTAGGGCGGCGCGAAGCAAGGCGTCGGTTTTTAAATCCAGCGCGGAAAAGCTGTCGTCAAAAAGATAAATGGGCGCGTCTTTAACAAGGGCGCGGGCAATACTTAGCCGCTGCCGCTGGCCGCCACTGAAATTGGAGCCGCCCTGGGCCACATTGGACTCATAACCCTCCGGCTTGCCCTCGACAAAGCCTGTGGACTGCGCAATATCAACGGCATCGCGGACCTGCTCTTCCGTGGCGTCTTTGTTGGCGTAGAGTAAATTGGAACGAATCGTCCCCTTAAAAAGCGTGGCCTTTTGCGCCACAAAGCCAATTTTATCGTGCAGTTCTTCCTTGCGAAGGTCGCGGATGTCTATGCCGTCAACAAAAATTCCGCCACCCGTCACATCAAAGAACCGCAGTATTAATTTGAAGATACTCGTCTTACCCGCGCCCGTCGCGCCGATGATGGCCGTGGTCTGCCCCGGCCGCGCAGTGAAGCTTACGTCCGTAAGCACATTGTCGTCCTCCGCTGTGGCGTCGGGATATTTGAAATCAACGCCGCGGAATTCTACTTTGCCCTTAAAATCAGCCGGTAGCGGCACGGGGTTTTTCTTAAAAACAATGCCGCCCTCTGTGTCCAAAACCTCTTTAATACGACCGGCACTCACAACCGCCCTCGGTACCATTACAAAGGTCATGGAAATCATCAGAAACGCAAAAATAATCAACATACCGTATTGCAAAAACGCAAAGATATCCCCGATATCCGCCCTAAACGCCGACGCCTGATGCGCACCCACCCACACAATCAGCGCGGTTGTAAGGTTTAAAATCAGCATAATAATGGGCGTCATAAACGCAAATGTAACACCGACGAATTTTTCGTTAGCGGCCAAGTCTTGGTTGGCCACGGCGAAACGATTCTTTTCAAATATCTGCGAGCTAAACGCCCGCACCACAAGAATACCGCTTAAATTCTCGCGGGTTATGAGATTAATACGGTCGATTAAGCTCTGCCATTTCGTAAATTTCGGCAGCATGACAAAAAATAAAATCGCCATCAAGGCCAGCATAACCGCCGTGGCCCCCACCACCAGCCACGCCAAGGTCGTGCTGCGCTCCAAGGCCCGGATAATCCCACCCACCGCCAGAATCGGCATGTAAATAAACTGACGAATGGCCATCATCAGCGTGTTTTGTACCTGCATGACATCATTTGTTGTGCGCGTAATCAGCGACGACGTGGAGAATTTGTTCACCTCTGCGTTGGTGAAACGCAACACCTTGGCAAACACAGCCTCCCGCAGGTCATTTGCCACGCCCGTGGCCGTTTTCGCTGTAAAAAAGCCTGTAATCAGCGCGGTCGCCATTGCCAGCACCGTAATCCCAAGCATAAACACTCCGTTGCGCCAAATCACACTCAAGTGCCCTGTTATAACCCCGTCGTTTACAATATCCGCCATAAATCCCGGCAGAATCAACGCCAAGTACGCCTCCGCCGAAAGCAGCATCACCGCGCACATCATCATCCACGTATAGGGCTTCATATATTTAAACACTACCGACATCGAATTTCCTCCGGATTATTTTTGACAAACCGGATTATAATGTATCCCATAATGGGAGAGTCAATAGGTTTAAAAAAGGAGATTTTTTATGAGAAGAAAAAACGATTTGCTGTCCATCGGCGACCTGTCCCGGCTGACCGGCGCGGGTATAAAATCCCTGAGGTATTATGAGCGCATTAATGTGTTAAAGCCCGCGTACATCGACCCGGACTCGAAGTATCGCTATTACACCTTCGACCAGACCAAGGTGGTGGAGGTGATACTTTTTTGCATCGAGCTTGACATTCCTCTGGCGGAATTTGCAAAGTTCATGGAGGCCGACGGCACGATGGATTTTCGAAAATTCTTCGCAGAGGGGCGCGCAGTGGCCGCAAAGAAAATGAACGCGATAAAAAAGGGCCTAAGCTTCATGGACGCCATGGAGCGGCAGATGGATTTGACCGAGCTGCACCGCACGGGTGAAATATATTCCCGCGAGCTGCCGGAGAAAACATTCTTGGTCAGGCCCTGCGGCGATTCTCTCGAAAACACCAACACGCTGGAAATAGCACTGGAGATAGTGGATGCATTTATGAATTTGCCGCACTTTGAAGACCTCAATGATATTTGGGACTACGGGGTCATGTGCGAATTTTCCCCACGGGGAGCTATGTATTACGCTTTTGCGGAAATTCCGCTGGAAATGGAAATCGAAAACAAGCGTGTTATTCCCGGCGGAACATATCTGTGCCGCCAAGACGAGGACTCCCAAATAGAACACGCCGATGAAATCTTTAAGACGCATTTAAAAGGAAGAAACTCCTTTCTCGCAATCGAAACCCATGTTCTCACCGGCTGCCACAAAATCAATAAACCCCTAAGTGAGCTGCGAATCCGCCTTGACAATGTCAAATGCTGTGATATACTGCGAAAAACCTATGCTTCGGTATCGGACACTCCGACCGTACCTGGGCATGAGGCGATTTTTAAATTTTAGGAGGAAGCAAGATGATTAACAAGAAAGAAATCATTGCCAAGCACGGACGCGACGCTGCGGACACAGGCTCCCCGGAGGTTCAGGTCGCGCTGTTGACGGCGCGTATTAATCACCTGACCAATCATTTGAAGGTGCATAAAAAGGATTTCCATTCCCGCCGCGGCCTGTTGAAGCTGGTGGGCCAACGCCGCGGATTATTGGATTATATCCGCAGAGTAGACGTAGTAAGATACCGCGCCCTAATAGGCGAACTTGGATTAAGGAAGTAGGGCGCACATGCGAAAAATTTATAGAACTACTTTAGGCGGCCGGGAGCTGACCTGCGAGCTAAACCGCGTGGCTGAATTGGCCGGCGGCTCGGCACTGATGACCTATGGCGACACGGTGGTGCTTGTCACTGCCACAACCAGCGAAAAACCCCGCGCGGGCATCGACTGGTTTCCCCTTAGCGTGGACTATGAGGAGCGTTTTTACGCGGTGGGAAAAATCCCCGGCTCATGGTTCCGGCGGGAAGGCCGCCCGACGGAGCACGCCATTTTGGCGTCCCGTTTAATAGACAGGCCGATTAGGCCGCTTTTCCCGGATGATTACAGGAACGATGTTGCCGTGGTGGCGACGGTTCTTTCAATGGACCAGGACTCCAGCCCGGAAATTGCTGCAATGATAGGCTCGTCTATCGCGTTGTCAATATCGGAGATTCCGTTTAACGGGCCGACGGCGGGCGTAAATATAGGACTGGTTGACGGCGAACTGATTGTAAACCCCAACGCCGCCCAGCGTGAGGTCAGTAAGCTGGCCTTGACGGTGTCCTCTACCCGTGAAAAGGTAATGATGATTGAAGCCGGCGCGGACGAAGTCCCCGAGGATACAATGTTTGACGCAATTATGCTGGCTCACGCCGAAAACAAAAAAATAATCGAATTCATCGACTCCATCGTAGCGGAAAATAACAAGCCCAAGCGCGAGTACGATAAGCACGAGCTGCCCGAGGGGCTGTACGAAAAGGTCACGGCCTTTATAACCGACGCCCGCATGGAGGAAGCCGTTTTCACCGACATGAAGCAGGAGCGCGATGCGAGAATCACCCAAATCAAAGACGATGTTGACGCGCAATTAGTCCCCACTTTCGAAGAGGATGTAGCCGAGCTGTACAAATCCAAGCTGGGCGACGCGATTTACAAATTCGAAAAGGAAACGGTTCGCCGCATGATTAAAACCCAAGGCAAACGCCCAGACGGGCGTGGTCTTGGCGACTTGAGGAACCTCTTTGCGGAAGTAGACGTGCTTCCGCGCACTCACGGCTCTGCGATTTTCAGCCGGGGGCAGACTCAGGTTCTTACCGTTACCACTCTTGGCTCAAGCGGCGACACCCAGCGGCTTGACGGCCTCGATGAAATGGAAGAAAACAAGCGTTATATGCATCATTATAATTTCCCCAGCTATTCCGTGGGCGAAACCCGCCCATCCCGTGGGCCGGGCCGCCGCGAAATCGGCCACGGCGCGCTGGCCGAGCGGGCTCTTCTGCCCGTGATTCCCAGCGAGGATGACTTCCCGTATGTAATCCGGCTGGTCAGCGAGGTCCTAAGCTCCAACGGCTCCACTTCGCAGGGGGCGGTTTGCGGCTCGACTCTCAGCCTTATGGCGGCGGGCGTTCCCATTAAGCGTCCGGTTGCGGGCATTTCCGTGGGCATGGTCACAGGGGCGTCAACGGACGACTTCGTTTTGCTGACCGACATCCAAGGCATTGAAGACTTCTTTGGTGACATGGACTTCAAAGTCGCCGGCACGACACAGGGCATCACCGCTATTCAAATGGACATCAAGGTGGACGGGCTTACGCCGGAAATCATCCGCGCATCCCTTGAACAAACCAAGGATGCAAGGAATATCATTCTGGAAGACGTGATGATTCCCGCAATTTCCGAGCCGCGGCCGGAAATTTCCCCATACGCGCCAAAAATCGCAATCGTGCGCATCAATCCAGACCAAATCGCGGAAGTTATCGGCTCTCGCGGCAAGGTTATCAAGCGCATTATTGAGGAGTCAGGCGTCGAGAAAATCGACACAGAGGACGACGGACGGGTTTTTGTGGCCGACCGCGATATAGAAAAAGTCAACCGTGCCGTGGAGATTATCAAGGCCATCGTCAACCCGCCTGAAGTGGGCACGATTTACACCGGAAAAGTTATGCGGCTTATGAGTTTCGGCGCGTTTGTTGAAATCGCCCCGGAAAAAGAAGGGCTGGTTCACATTTCCCAATGGGATGTGGAGCGTGTGGAATCCATGGAAGCTGCCACAGAAGTGGGCGCGGTTGTGCAGGTTAAGGTCACGGAAATCGACGACCAAGGCCGCATAAACCTATCTCGTAAGGGCGTCTTGGACCCCAACGCGGACACAACGGTAAAGCGTCCGCCCCCAAGGGCCGGCGGAGACCGCGGCCGTGGCGGAGACCGTAACAGAGGAAGAGACTCACGCAAATGATGCCTCTCATCGCACAAGGTGCGATGCCCGCAGCTGGCACCGGGAAGAATCCCGGCGGCCAACGGCCGGTTTCGTGAAACGAAACTGCTGAACGTGCGAGGAAGCGCAGGGTGGCTTTGCCGCACGGAGCGGCGGGGGTTTGGGGGCAGAGCCCCCATTTCAATCGGAGGTGACAGACGTTGATAAATGTTCATAAGCTGCCAAGCGGAATGAGAGTGGTAACGGAGTCCATTCCATTCGTGCGGTCAGTTAGTTTTGGCTTGTGGGTGCGCAACGGCTCGAGGCACGAGACCGAGGCCACCAACGGAATCTCCCATTTCATCGAGCACATGATGTTTAAGGGTACGGAAAAACGCTCCGCAATGGAAATTGCGGATACCATGGATGCCGTGGGCGGCCAGCTTAACGCTTTCACGTCCAAGGAGTACACATGTTACTTCACGCGGACGCTGGACACGCATTTTGATGTGGCCTTGGACGTAATCACGGACATGTTTTTCCATTCCAAATACGACCAAAACGAAATAAACAAGGAACGTAATGTTATATTGGAAGAAATAAATATGTATGAGGATACGCCGGAGGATTTGGCCGTGGACCTCTTGCAATATCACACCTTTCCCAAGAACTCATTGGGAATGGGCATTCTTGGTACGCCCGAAACAATCGGCTCTTTTCAGCGGGATGATTTCCTGTCCTTTCTAAAGGAACGCTACAACCCCAAAAACGTAGTAATCGCCGTGGCCGGAAACATCAACGAGAAAGAAGTGCTGGAAAAAATCACTGCCGCCTTTGCCGGTTTTAAGGACAATTCAAAAGGCGGGGAGGAAACAACGGCCGATTATTCCCCGGGCTTCTGCTTGAAGGAAAAGGATATCGAGCAGGTACACTTATGCATGGGCTTCCCCGGCATCAAAACCGGCTTGGACGAATCCTACGCGCTGGCCGCCGTCAATACGATTCTGGGTGGGGGCATGAGCTCGCGCCTCTTCCAGAAAATCCGCGAACAGCACGGCTTGGTATACTCTGTGTATTCCTATAACGCCAGCTATTTTGACACGGGAATTTTTCTGATTTACGCCGCGCTCAACCCGGCTCAAATTTACGAGGTGCTGAATCTGATTTCCTTGGAAGTGCGCGGCATGTTTACGGAGAGAGTCACAGAGGAACAGCTTGCCAAGGCCAAGGAGCAGCTCAAAAGCAATTTCCTGCTAAGTCTTGAGAGTGCCGCCAGCCGAATGAACAGCATCGGCCGCACCCTTTTGATGCTGGACAAGGTAATCACGCCGGACGAGCTGGTAACAAAAATCGACGCGGTAGACCTTGACGGATTTTATGCCGTATGCGATAAAATCTTCCGTTTGGAGCAAATGAGCCTTTCGCTGGTAGGAAAAAATGTGGATGGGATGAAAAAGGATGCACTCACCGGAGCGGTTCTTAATTAACAAAACAGACGACGCAAAGGATTTGCCGTTGCCCGCCCGCCAAACCCCACAGTCCGCCGGTTTGGACTTACACGCAAATGTACAAGAAGCAGTAGCTATAAAAAAGGGAGAGCGATGCCTAATTCCTACGGGAATCAGGCTCGCTCTCTCTTTTGGCTTTGAGGCGCAAATCCGCCCTCGAAGCGGCCTTGCCCTAAAGCACGGAATCACCGTGCTAAACACTCCCGGCACGGTAGATGCGGATTATCGCGGCGAGCTGAACGTGCTGCTAATCAACCTAGGTCACGAGGATTTTCAAGTGCATCGCGGCGACAGAATCGCCCAAATGATAATCGCCAAAGTTGAAATGGTGGAGTTTCAAGAAATAGCCGACGCCTCCGATTTGCCGGAAACCAAACGCGGCGAAGGAGGATATGGCAGTACGGGGTCATCTCATTTCTTCCAGAATGGCCCTTAGTACGTCCATGGTCTTAATCGCCGCTTTCACATCAAAATCCTCTATTTGCCTTACTAATACGGCTGTCTCTGGAATTGCACGTAGTTTTTCTACATAATTTAAAAATTTTACATTTTGGGATTTTAACAACGGGTAAAGCTCATCAAGCAACGCCACAGCTTTATCTGCGTCCAAATCCTTTTTATCCGGCAATCCCGGGGCCACGGGATTGCCGATGCTGTCAAGTACACGCTTTAACTCATTGTTTAAGACGGATAATTGATTGCCGGTTGGCGTTTGTCCATTTCTCATTACAGCCTCAGCATGTCCCGCGGCTTGCGATAACGAGAGTTCATTTATTTGCCTTGCCGCGCTTTTAAGCGTATGCGCCAGACGGTGGGCGGTATCGTTATCGCCGGTGTCTAAGGCTTGGCTTATTTCAAAAAACGTGTTTCTATGACTTCGGGTGAATATCATTTTTAATTTATCCACCAATTCATCGCTGTTTTGATAGCTGTTAATATCCCCCTTTGCGGCAACCCCGGAATCCTTTGCCGCTTCAATAACCTCCGGCGGCTGCTTATCCCTCACGAATTTGTTTAATACGGCATCTAAATGGTGAGGCAGAATGGGCTTAGAAATAAAACCGTCAAAACCCTTCCTGATATATTCCTCCGCTTGTCCTATGAGGGCATTGGCCGTCAACGCTACTATCGGCTGAGTGTAACCTATTCCCCTAAGGAGGAGCATGGTTTCTGTACCGTTTATACCGGGCATCATTTCATCCATAAATACGATATCGTATACATTGCCTTGTTTGATTTTGGCTGCTGCGTCATGGCCGCTTGTACAAGTGTCAATATCAAGGCCGTAAAATGCCAGCAGCCCTTTCGCTACAAACAAGTTGGCATCCACATCGTCAACCACAAGCACTTTGCCGTAGGGCATCGGCTCCGGTTCAAATTTAAAGGTTGCCGACCATGCGCCAAATTCAGAGTTTTGGAGGCTCTCGGCTGCTTCTTTGCCCAATAATTCCGGCCCGGCTATTCTTTGTGGTATGCGTACTATGACATTGGTGCCGTGGCCAACCTCGCTCTCAAAATCAATTCGCGCTTTCATCATTTTCACCAGACTGTAAACAATGGGTATACCCAAGCCTGTCCCGCTCACATCCCTCTCATGAAAGCGCGTATACTCACTGGTTTTTATAGCCTCCAATTGCTTGGCTGTCATGCCGAACCCTGTGTCCCGGACAGAGATAACAAGAGTCACATCATCCTCCCGCTTATTTTCAAACCCCAGTGACAGGGTGACAACGCCGGCCTCTGTGTACTTAAAGGCATTGGAGAGCAAATTGTTCATAATTTGCCGGATTCGCAACGCATCCCCCACTAAAACAGCAGGTAAATTTTCATCTACGTTCATTTGGAAGGCGGTGCTTTTATGCTCTAAATACATCATGTGCAGATGAGCGGCGTCGCTTACCAGGCTTGCGACTTCGTATTCCTCGGTGGTGATGGTCATTTTGCCTGACTCTATTCTGGAAAAGTCCAGGATGTCATTTACGATGCTTAGAAGTGTGTTGGCGGAGTCATGGATTTTTACCAAAGACTCCTCCATATATGGCGGCATATCCGGATTTCTTAATTGAACTTCGGAAATACCTAAAACTGCCGTAATGGGTGTGCGAATTTCATGACTCATCCTTGCCAAAAACCGTGTTTTTGCCCTGTTGCTTTCTTCCGCGTGCTCCATAGCCACCTTTCTGCGTTGTATGCGGAACAAAATGAACGACAGGACAAGTACGAAAGCAAGCGAAACTATCGTACCGATAAGCCAAGGACGCTGTGCTCTAAGTGCCACAGCGTTAAAATCAAATGTTCTGCCCATCCACTCATCCGAAATGGATTGGGTGTCAACAATCATAAGTGCCTTGTCAATAATGGGCGCAAGCAAGGGCATATTTTCACTAATGGCAAATGATATATAATAGGACTTGTCAAAGATTATATTGGCCCTAAACCCGGTACGCTCAAGGAGATGGGTCACACGCATAAGCCCGCGAAGGCTTGTAAAAGCCAAGTCTACATCGCCGGCTTCCAGGGCGTCTAAAATTTCGTCCTGTGTGGAAAAGCGGGAGATTTGCAAATGATTCGGGAACATTGTGTGAAAAACAATATCATTATAGCTGCTTCCAATAAGGCCTACCCGCATGTATAAAACTTCGTTTGCACCGATAAGCGGCGTGTCGATGCGGGATAAAAGGGTGTAGTTGTCCGAGAAAAAACCGGATGACAACAAAAAGGGGTATTCGCCCTCTGTGTGGAAGGACCCCGCAACCAAATAAACCTCCCCATCGTTTAATAATTGAAGCGTATCATTAAAGGAAAAGCGGTCAGGCCGGAGGATTTCAAACTCCAAGCCCGTAATCAACTCCACTTGCCTTAATATATCATGGGCAATGCCCTGAAGCCCTTGCTCCCGTGCCCTTGCGTCAAAAAAACTTATCGGGTAGCTGAAGCCATGCGCCGCAATGGGGATAATGGGGTTGTTTATAATAAATTCCCGCTCTTCATCGGTAAGCAAGAGTGACATCCTGTGCCGCGCGATATCTTCTTTGCCCATGGCATAAAACCCGGCCAAAATGGACATCGCTCCGTTTTCCAATGCTTTTTGCACAGTTTCAATAATCGGAATAAATTCCGGGTTTCGTGCCGAAAATGCGTTGTATGAAAATAAAAACGGATAAATAGGCTCCACACGAAAGCCCGGGAATTCAATGGAAAGGGTCAGAACGCCGTCACCTATATATGCGTCCGCTTCGCCGTTTTTAAGCATTAAAGTGGCGTCCCGCGGGGCTTCTACGCGGATAGTCTCAAATTCGTCAAATATGCCGGCATTACGCAGAACATTGGGGAGTGCCGAGCCCCCTTGAAATACAAAGCGCAAAGGGCGTTCCTGCGCAATCTCCGAAAGCGGCCGGCTGTTGGGTATTCGCACATAAGCGGTTGACCTCTTTGAGATGGGATATGTCATGGCAAAAATTTCTTTCAGAAATGGCATACGAGGAAGCTGCCCGGTAAAATGGACAGTTCCGTTTTCAAGCCCCGCCATTAGGTCAGTCAATTCTTCAAAAATAACCGGGACAAAAGGAATGCCAAACAATTCCGTAAGCCAGTCGCATATTTGGGCGGTAAAGCCAACTATTTCGCCGTCTAGAGTGTATAAGGTCTCGTCGTTTTGAAGCATCCCGTAAATAAAATATTCGTGTTGCTCCCTCAGCTGCGCGATAGCCTGTATATGCTCTTCCGTTACGCCGGGGATGTCCCTGTAGGAATCAAACCATACGCCGTGTCCGGCCTGCCGTCCCGAACACCCGGAAACCAACAAAATAGCAGTCAATAATACCAATATAATGGCACGTTTCATATATTTTACACCCTATCCATACAAGGAAATCAATTTTCATCTGTCTTGGTGGCGCGGCCGGTTTCGCTCGCTGCGCGGCTGCCTATGCTCCGCTGGTGTCCCGGGAAAGTGCTGACTCCGCGCTTCTGGAGCGCGTCGCCTAGCCCTTTCGGCCGGGCCAATGCGCTACGCAGCAACGCGAATCAGCTTCGCTGAAAGCCGGCCTCGCCACCAAGACCGATGAAAATTTATTTCCGTGCTATCCATATCCTTGCTTGAAAATACCGCAGAATTTGTCTAATTATACGCTACAGCCAGATTGTCCGCAATCTCAACTTATGGTATCATTGAAATTGAAGGAGGTTGCACATGACTGACCCATTAAACGACATTCAACACTATAGCCCCACTATGACTATTTCCCAGGTGCTAAAATTTTGTGAGAAAAAAGGACTAGGCATAACCCGGGCCATGATTCAAAATTATATCCGCGATGGTTTGATGCCGCCACCCGTCAGAAAGCGTTTTTATACGCATAAGCATTTGACGGTGCTGGTTATGATTGACCGGCTCAAGACCGTTTTTGATATTCCCACCATTCAAAAAGCATTAAAACCTTATATGGATAAAGAGGGCCTGCCGCTGGAGGCCTACTCCTCCCTGATGGAGAAAACCGGCGGACTGGTTCAGGCGTGGTTAAACGCAACATCGGAGGCGTTAAGCTCCGAGGGGGATGGCGGTGTGCTTCTAACCATGACCTGCGCGACAGAGCTAAAATCCCTGTCACTTTAGTCTTACTTAAATGGGAGTGGCCCAAGCACGTTGGGAAAGGGGCGGCAAGGCGGGGAGTGAGTCGTGCGATTAGCGAAGTCGTGCGATTAGTGACGCATGACAGGGCAAGTGTCACCGACGGGCTTGCGCAAGCAAGACCGGCACAGACACCGCCCTGTCAAAGTCAATCATCGTACGGCAAGCGTTAGCGCGACCACTCCCCGCCTTGCCGCCCCTTTCCCAACGCGCTTGGGCCACTCCTACTTAAATATACTCCAGCTTTGCCTGAAAATGCCGCAAAACCGGAGGTTCCCAAGTGATTTTTAAGCCGCGTTTGATTGTGTGAGCGCGGTTTTTTATTGAGATTAACGCCTCTGCCATGATGTCGAAATGGGCTTGGGTATACACCCGGCGCGGGATTGCAAAGCGTGTGAATTCGAAATCGGATTTGATTTGCTCGCCGGTGTCGGGGTTGTTGCCCATCATAAAGCTGCCGATGTCGCAGGTGCGGATTCCGGCCTCCTTGTAAAGCTCGATGGCAAGGACTTGGGCGGGGAACTCGTAGTAGGGGATTTGGGGGAGCATGGCGGCGGCGTCTATAAATAATCCATGGCCGCCCGCGGGGCTTTGATAAATTATTCCGGCTTCGTCAAGCAAGGCGGCCAGATATTCGGCCTGTCCGATGCGATAGCGCAGAAAATCCTCGTCCGTGCCCTCAAACAGGCCGATGGCAAGGGCTTCCATGTCGCGCCCGCTTAGTCCCCCGTAGGTATAAAAACCCTCGTAGGACACGCAGTTGGCCTTTATTCCCGGGATTGCCGGGTGATTTGCGTCTTTTACGCCCAAAACACCGCCCATGTTGACGATAGCGTCCTTTTTCGAAGACATATGAAACATGTCGGCGTGGCTGAACATTTCGCGCACGATTTCGTGAATGCTTTTATTTTGATACCCCGGCTCGTCCCGCTTGATAAAATAGGCGTTTTCCGCAAAACGGGCGCAGTCCAGCTCTAAAATGAGGCCGTATTTTTTGCAGACTTCCGAGGTGGCGCGTATATTTTCCATAGAAACGGGCTGGCCGCCTGCGGAGTTGTTTGTAATTGTGAGGACGATTAGGCCGACATTCTCTACGCCCAAGTCGTTGATTAATTTTTCCAGCTTGGGGATGTCCATATTGCCTTTAAAAGGCGCGCGGACGGCGGGATTTTTCGCGGCTTCAATTACGCAGTCAATTGCGCGCGCACCGGTCAGCTCTACATGGGCGCGGGTTGTGTCAAAAAATGTATTCGAAATCGCGAACTTTCCCTTGTCCAAATATAACGGGAAAATCACCTGCTCGCCCGCTCGGCCCTGGTGAACCGGTTGGATGTATTCATAGCCAAAAATTTCCTTGCCCGCTTCAATTAAATTATAATAACTTTTTGAGCCTGCGTAGGCTTCGTCACCCCTCATAAGCCCGCCCCATTGCTCCGAACTCATCGCGCCCGTGCCCGAGTCCGTCAGCAAATCAATGTACACGTCCTCCGACCGCAGGCCGAATAAATTGTAGTCCGTTGCTTTTATTTTTTCCGCCCTCTCTTCCTTTGTCAGCATTTTGATTTTCTCTACCATTTTGATGCGAAACGGTTCGGGGATATAGTTAGCCATGAAGTTTCTCCTTTTTTTGTTGTATTTTCACTATTATAGCAAAAAAACTGCTTGATTGTTTCGCAGTATAAATTATAATAAAGATAGTCCACAAGAGTTTAGGAAGGTGGTATAGATGGAGGCTGTTATGACAGATTATCAATTTAAGTCAATCATAAAAATGGTTAAGACAATTGTTGATAAAAGCGATACAAAAGAAGAAATATCTGCCGAACTTGATAAGCTCATAGGTGAAAGCACAAACAAAGACTGTTGCCATTAGGGAGTGGCCCAACCGTGTTGGTAAAAGAGAGGCGGCGCGGGGAGTGAGGCGTGCGACTAGCGCAGTCGTGGGATTAGTGAGACGAGCGAGGGATAGTGCCATCGCTGGGCTTGCTTTGCAGCAAGACCTGCACAGGCACTTCCCAAGCTGGCTCAATCATCGCATGACAAGCGTTAGCGCGTCCACTCCCCGCGCCGCCTCTCTTTTGCCAACACGGTTGGGCCACTCCCTTTCCACTAATAATCATGAACAAACAACAGGCGTTGCTTTATCATTGCCGCCACCTTGTTGATATCCGGGGCGATTACCCTGTCTTCCATCATGGCCGGGACTTTCTCCCGGATTTTTTTATACACTTTTTCCGTTGCGGCCCCGAGAGCCGTGGGCAAATTCGCGCCGTCTTGCCATTTGGGGAGTTCCTTTATCTCAAGGCCGCCGCGCTCTACGCCTTTTCGGCGCAGGTCAATGGCTTGAGCGGCGGTTAATAATTCCATGGCGATTACCTGCAAAACATTTTCCAGAATTTGCGCGGCTTTTCGCGCCGCGATTGTCCCCATGGAAACATGGTCCTCCTGATTATTGGAGCTGGAAATAGAGTCCACACTGGCCGGGTGGGCGAGGACCTTGTTCTCCGAAACCAGCGCGGCGGCGGCGTATTGCACCAGCATAAAGCCCGAGTGCAGGCCTCCCTTTCCCGCATCCGTAAGATATGGCGTGAGGCCGTTTGACAAATCCATGTTGACCATGCGCTCAAGGCGGCGTTCGGATATGTTGGCAAGCTCGGCCAGCGCGATTCCGAGAAAGTCCATCGCCAAAGCCACAGGCTGACCGTGGAAATTTCCGCCGGAAATGGCGCGGTCTCTCACGATTAGAGGATTATCTGTGACGGCGTTCATTTCGCGCTCAATGATTCCGGTTACATATTCGATTGCGTCACGGCTTGCCCCGTGAACCTGGGCGACGCACCGCAAGGCATAGGCGTCCTGCACCCGGGAGTATTTCATTTCCGTGTTTAAATCATACAAAAATGTCGAACCCGCCGTGTTTTCGCGCATTTTTGCCGCGCTGACTTTCTGGCCGCTTTGGCGTCGCAGTTCGTGGATTTGCTCATCAAAAGCGTCAATACGCCCGTTTAAGGCCTCCAGCGACAATGCGGCGGAAAGCTCCGCCGTTTCCAGCAGGTTAAGCGCGTCGTAGACGGCCAGCGCGCCGATTGCCGTCATACATTGGGTGCCATTGTTTAGGGCAAGGCCCTCCTTGGCCTCCAGCTCGATTGTTTCGATTTTGGCCCGGGCCATGGCCGTTTTCCCGTCCAGAAGCTCGCCCCCGTAGTACGCCTCCCCCTTGCCCAAAAGCGGCAGAATCATATGCGAAAGAGGGCACAAATCCCCGCTTGCTCCTAAGGAGCCCTTCTCCGGCACCACAGGGGTGACGTTTTTATTTAACATTTCCAGCAGCTTTTCCAGTGTGGACAGGCGAATGCCCGAATAGCCCTGCGACAGGGATTTCACCCGCAAAAGCATCATCGCCCGCACAACATCCTCAGGAAGCGGATTACCCACCCCCACGGCATGGCTTTCGATTAAATTGCGCTGCAATTCATGGGTTTCGTCCGGGTCGATTGTTTTATTGTAAAAGCTGCCGAATCCCGTGGTGATTCCGTAAACAATACGGCCCTCTGCCAGCATCTTCTCCACGGACTCACGGGATTTTTCCACCACGGCTTTTGTGCGTTCGTGAAGCTCCACCTTCGAGCTGCGCCGCGCCACCGCAATTAGCTCCTCCAATGTCAAAGTCTCGTCCGGAGTGATTGTTACATGGGTGTGCAGACCTTTCATCACGTAAGCCTCCTATTTCAGCCGACAGCCTCCAATACCGCCTCATATATGCGGGAGGAAAGTTCAAGGGCCTCTTCGTGGATTGATGTGCCTTTTTCGGTATATTCTTCTACGAAAGCTTCGTCTTTTATGCCGGAGAGGTTGATTTTTACGTTAAGCCATGCACCCATTGCGCCAGCCCCTAGGTTTAAGGCGGCGACGCCAATGTCGGAGACGGCGTTTGTGTTGGATTTACCTACGGCCTTTTCCGTGATTTTTAGGGCCTCGAGGCAGGCGGACATAATTTCAAAGGGGACGACGACGGCGGCCTTGAGGGCGTTTTGCATCGCGGCGGCGCGGGCGGCTTTTTCCCCGTCTGTGGTTTTGGGCATGGCGAATACCGCCGATACGCCGTTATAGACCTCTGTGTCCTTGTTGACAAGGTCAAGAAGCTTGGTCGTCAGGGCCTCTGCCCGGGCGGAAATTTCTTGCATCAAAGCCTCGTGCTCGGCATATTTTTTCTTGCCGATAGTCAAAAGCGTTACCATTCGCGTGAGGGCGATTCCCTTTGCCGCCGTCACCGCCGCCACAGAGCCGCCGCCCGGCGCGGGCGCATCCGAGGCGACCAAATTCACGAATTCATTTACCTTTAAATTGGTTAGCATTATTACACATCCGTTTCTAATTTAATGGGGTGCTTCGTTGTGAGTCGTCGCCTTGCGCAAAAATTTTGTAGGCTTGGTTGTTTCCGTAGCGGTAGAACAGGAAATTCAGGTCGGGGCAGTCCCAGACTGCTATGTCGGCGTCTTTGCCCACCTCAAGGCTGCCCTTTGTATCCGCGAGGCCGATGGCGGCGGCGGCGTTTAGTGTGGCGGCGGTCAGGGCTTCGGCGGGGGTGAGGCGTAGCTTGAGGCAGGCCAGGTTTAACACAAACTGCATGTTATAGCTTGGGCTTGAGCCGGGGTTAAAATCCGACGCCACGGCTACGGGAACATTTTTGTTAATCATATCGCGGGCACGGGCATAACCTTTGTTAAGATAAAAGCTTGTTGCGGGCAGAAGCACGGCGATTGTACCCGCTTGTGCCATGGCGGCGAGGTCTTCGTCGCCGGATTCGAGCAAATGGTCAGCGGAGACCGCGCCAAGCTCCGCCGCGAGGCCCGCGCCTCCCATGGACACGATTTCGTCGGCGTGGATTTTTACACCCAAGCCAAGGGCTTTTGCCGCTTTAAGAACCCGGCGGGACTGCCCGATGTTAAAAACGGACTTTTCACAGAAAATATCGCAGTACTTCGCGAGTTTTTGACTTGCGACAACGGGCAGCATTTCGTTGACTACGAGGTCTACAAAGGAATCGGGGCTTTTGCTGAAATCCGTTGGAACGGCGTGTGCCCCCAAAAATGTGGGGACAACATTATAGCTTTTGGCCAGGTCGTTTATGACCCGGAGTTGCTTCAGCTCGGTTTCAAGGTCGAGGCCGTAGCCGGATTTTATTTCCACTGTGGTTGTGCCGTGATTTAGCATTTCGTCCAAAAAGGCCGCGCCCTTTGTGTAAAGCTCGTCGTAGGAGGCAGCGCGGGTGGCCTCCACCGTGGAGAGGATTCCGCCGCCGGATTGTAGGATTTCCAAATAGGAAGCACCCGCCAGCTTTAATCCCAGCTCATGCTGGCGAAAGCCCCCGAAAACCAAGTGCGTGTGCGCGTCAACCAGCCCCGGCGTAACCAATCGACCAGCGGCATCAATTACATTGGAGGCTCGGGCGGCGTCTTCCATTTCGCCTACGTAGGTTATTTTCCCGTTTTTCACGCCGATGGCGGCGTTTTTTATAAGGCGGATTTTTCCCTGCGGCTCGCCGCTTAACGCGCTGCTTCCCTGGGGAGTGGCCAGCAGGCCGATGTTTATAATTTGATATTCCGACATATTAAGCCTCAAATCAGATGATTTTCCAGAACCTGCTGCTCGTAGTTAAAATCCTCCAGTTGCAGATAGTATTCTGCGCTGTCGATTAAGGCTTTGGCGGGGGCCAGACCGATTAGCTCCGTGCCGGTTACATGGACGCCGTACCGGCGCGCTTCGGCCTTGATTAGCTCCACGGCGCGGTACAGCGGCGTACCTTCATAGTTCACCATGTTCATGGAAACTTGGGCGATATTTCGGTCTTCCAGCAGAATCCCTATGCCTTTGCAGTATTTTAATCCGCCGGAGGAACCGCGGACAATCTTGGCAATATTATTGGCGATGTTTACGTCACTGGTGGAAAGGTTCACGTTAAAGGCAATCAGCGGCATTCTCGCGCCTACGGCAACCACGCCGGCGGTGGGATGGGGCGCGGACTCCCCGGACGGACTGCAAAAATCCGGCTTCCATTCGGGCTTGGCCATTTTTTTGGCCATGCCCTCGAATTGGCCCTTACGTATCGTGGCCAAGTTGCGGCGTGTGTCCTTTGTTGCCGCTTCTTCATATAAATATACAGGGATTCCCGCATTGGCGGCGATGGCCTCGCCCACTTCCCTGGCGATTTCAACGCAGTCCTCCATGGTCACGCCCTTGATGGGCACAAAGGGGATTACGTCCACCGCGCCCATTCGCGGATGCTCGCCCTCATGGGTCGTCAGGTCGATTTTCTCCGCCGCGTACTTTGCCAGCGCGACAGCAACGGCCTTGATGCCCGCCGGGTCTCCCATCAGCGTAAACACGGAGCGGTTGTGGCTGGCGTCCGCGGAGTAATCCAGCAGCGTTACGCCGGGGACAGATTTTGCCACGCCCGCTAACCCTTCAATGACTTCCTCCCGCCGCCCTTCGCTGAAATTCGGAATGCATTCGATAATTTTTGTCATAAAATCGCTCCTTTTTAAAGATATATTTGACATGCCAAGTTACTGTAGATAATATAATTTAGTAGAAAAGGGGGTTGTCCGTTATGCGCTCTATACGTTGTAGCCGGTGCAAGAAAAAATTTGAATATGAGGGTATGCCGCCCGAGATTTGTCCGACGTGTGTGGCCGAGAGAGCAAACGCGCTTGCAATTGTTCGTGAGCTGGTGAGAGAGCTTCCCGGCATTACGGCATTGGAAGTACATGATGTTACGGGCGTTCCCATGTCTACCATCATGAGATATGTTGCGGAAGGGCATTTGTCAGTAGTCTCAAACAGCGAAATGAGCGAGGAGCAACGCCAAAGATTGCTAAGGCAGGTTGCCGGCAAGATTAGGGAGTTAAAATCGCGCAACGAAGCATTCCGGCCAGTAGAGCCACCTTCGGAGCTGCCACCGGAAACAGAGCCACCTTCAGAAAATGATGACAAGGGCTTCCAATGGCGTTGAACCCTATCTCATATAAGGGTAATTATTTTCCGTTTCAGACTTAAATTCCCTCAATTCCACTATTTTGCTGTCATCGAAGGTTACTATAGAAGCACCGTTGAATTCGAGTGTATGTCCGCCGCAGATGTATTCGAAATACCACTCGCAGATACACACGTCGTTTATGTGATAAAACTTTTTGATGCTCAACTCCAAGACATCGTTGTCCTCAATCCAATCGGAAAACCACGCCGCAAGTTGCTCTATTCCACGGTACGCCGGCCCATGGGATTCGATGTAGTGCGCATCGTCCGCAAAAGAGGCCAAAAAAATAGAGATGTCCTTGATTGTCCATGCGCGAAAGCAATCTTTAATGGCCAATTCCCTCATTTTTATATGCATTTAGTTACATCCTCTCAATTGTCAATATTCAGATGATTCCTTCATGGGGAAATACTACGATAATTTCTTTTGCATGTAAAGCACGACGCTTTTTATGTTTAAATGGAAGGAAGGATAACGCATTGAAAAACTGCTCAAATGCTACGTTGAAGTCAATGGTGGTGCACCCCTTAACGCCACCGTCTGCTGATAAAAGGGCACAGTTAATATACCTTCCGAAGTCCGATTTTTTCAAAAGAAAACTGCGGTTTTGATTTTATTTATCAAAACCGCAGGACAAGTTATAAATAATAAATTTTCTTTTCGGCTATTTCGCAAGTATTTTTAATCTATACGACTTACCGACCCAACCCCTATCACATTTCGGGTAATAATGGGATTGCCTCTGTATTGAATAATTCCCGCACCGTTAATTGTAATGTCGAGTGTATTAGCAACGGCAATGTCAATCACGCCGCCACCTGTCAAATCTATACGGGTATCTTTCGTTTGCAAAGCCAATGCCGAAACCGAGATACCGCCGTTTGTGACAAAAATATCCGTAGTGTTGGCATTGCCATTGAGTGTAAGGTATGCCCCACCTTCATCAATATTTATTTCAAGATAATTAACATCAAGCGGAATATTAACCACTGCACCTCCGCTTAGATTCATAACAAATGTTTCTGAATTGACTATATCCCATTTCTCTGTAGCAATAGCAACCGTAGACGATAATCCTACAATTTGCGGTGATGTAATATACATTCGCGGAGTGTTTGGGGAACTCGCTTCAAACGGTCTGCCGGATTCAACCAACAAAGTGTTGCCTTGTGCAGATATTTGTAAATGTTCAAGCAAATTCTCTTGTATTTCAACGGTCACAGATGTTTGCTCTTGTTCTTGCCAAATGACGATAAAAGGCACATTGATGTTAATGGTTGTAAAATCCCCCACTTGGAAAGATTGGGAAACCATGCTTCCGATACCTCTAATGCTTTGTGCCGAACACCCAACAAGTGTTACCGCCATCACGAAAATAAGTAAAATACAAGTTAAATTCTTTTTACTCATATATATTTCCCCTTGTTTTGTTATTTGTTATTGTCCGATAATTGCACTAATTCTGCCAATTAAATTTGCCGCAAAGTGAACAGCAATAACTATCCGTATATCTTTAGTTTTCAAATACATTAGCGCATATACCAATCCTACAAAAAAGTAAGATATTATACTGAATGTCAAAAAGCTACCCGTGTGAATAAACCCAAATAATAAAGAGGTTATCATTACATACAAAAATCCGTTTTTTATAAGATTTCTTCCCGCCATTCTAAATGAAATTTCCTCAAATATAGGAGCGGCTATAACCATAGATATAGATACCCCTAACGGAAATATTCTGTGAAATTCCGTGGCGACCCAATCAGCGGGTGATTGCAGATAAATAACGCTATAACCGGGCAGAACAATCAAATTTGCCATTATAGGAAACATACTGTACAACGAGAGTATAATTTGATTTAAGGCAAGCATAAGTAACGGAAGTACAAAGACGAATAATGCAAAGCAAACAATAAATTTCAAGATGTCTTTTAATGTGATTTTCCGCGCAAACGCTTCTTTTAGCTCCTTTTTGTTTATATAAATCAAAACGACGGTAAGTACAAGGTCTAACGCCATAACTAAAACTACATAAGCAACAGTAATTTCAATAAGCCTTGTAGGTATCATTACTCTCCACAATACCACCAAAGTACCCAAGGCAAGAGAAATTCCCCACCTTATCACATCATTGTGGTTTTTCACCTTACTTTCGGCAGAGGTTATTTCTTTTTGCGACATTTCCATTCCCCTTGTCTGTTTTAGGGTGCAATATACCCCCTGCTGTTACTGCGTCGCCCCCATAATCCAATCCGCTATATCCTGTAAAACCTGCGTATCTACATTCCCCACCGCTTGCGTTATCCCCATTGCGTGTTGTACAAAATTGGTTGCGGTAGTCGGCATGAAAAGATGATTTAATCCCTCGTATACCGTAAAAGTAACATCATCATGGTCGGCAAATAATTCTTGCAACAGTACGAAGTCTATATCCGCAAGCACTTGGAAATCACTACCGCCCTGCAATACCAAAATCGGTACAGCTACCTTTTTTGCATAATCGGCAAAGGGGTGTTGCTGTATATCTTTCCAGTAGTAAGCCATTGTACCCAATGCGGGTATTGGGGTTTCCCTCGCTTCTTCGGCAGTCATATAAGCGATAGAGCCGAATATGTCTGAAAGTATTGCCAATTCCGCAAGCATAACTGTCTTTGTTGCTTCATCAATTAAGCCATCATCTAAGCCCGAAAGAACGGAAGCCGTGCTTTGTTCAATAAACATATCAAGCATACAGCGGGGGGAAGCCGCCATTAAAATCAAGCCCGCAAAATTACCGCCGTTTTCGTGTATACGAGGTGCAAGCACACCGCCCAAGCTATGCCCGACAATGAAAACCCTGTTTTCATCAATGCGGGGGTGGTTGCGTAGTTTTTCTGTGGCTAAAATTGCGTCCTCTATGGCTTCATGCCATACCGTACCTTTGCCGCCGAGTTCTTCTGCCAACCGTGGGGCGTGGGCGAAAGTCCTTTTATCGTGACGGATAACGGCTATACCCTGTGAAGCCAAAAAATCGGCTATGTCACGATAGGGCTTGTTGCCGTGTATCGTGCCGTCCATATCATGGGCCCCCGACCCGTGAACGATTACAACGGCGGGCACTTGCCCTGCCGCATTATCAGGCATGGATAAAATACCGTTAAGGGGAAAGTCCGTGTCTGCTCCCAAGACCACCGTATAATCGGTAAAGCCGTTACGCTGTGTAGCCGTTGGGGAGGTTGTTTCGGCAAGTATTAGCGTACCCCCTGTTAGCAAACCTTGTATAATACCGTCCTCGGAAAAAACAATATTCCACCCGAAGCCAAAATCTGTGTGCCGCATGATAACGCCGCAAATAAAATATCCGTCATGTACAGCGTTTTCTATTCCGTGGATTTCGATAAATTCCCCTGCTAATGCAATGATTTCATTCCATGCGTTTTGTAAGCCGCCCGTTCCGACTCCCTGTGTCATTGCTTCACTAAACATAGCTGCCGCCACATCAAAATCCCCGCTTGCAACCGCCGTTATAAATAAAGTGGCGCGTTCGTTTAACAAGTCCCAATTTACATTCCCTGCTGTAACGTATGAATCCGAATCACCGTTTTGTACAGGGTCGTTATCGCTTGAACAACCGCTTGCGATTAACAACAGTAAAATGGATAAAATGATTACGGGTAGCTTTCCTCTGTGTACGCTGAAAAATTTTGACATGATTTTACGCTCCTTAACAGCTATGTTTTATTTAATCATTCATAATCGCTACAAAAGTTACTACAGGGGCAACGAATGTCGCGCCAACTATGAGCCAGTTTATCGCAGTTATCCCTGTTAAGTTTGTAATAAGTAATACGACACCTAAAATGCCCGATAACACGCCGATAAATTTTAATACCATTTTTCCTGTGATTAAGATTCTTTTCTTTTCGTCCACATAATCACCCTTTATAGATTTATGCTAACTTTGGGGGTTATCTCCATAGCACCATTACAATGATTGTTTAATCAATTCAACTGTTGCATCGGGGTCATCTACGCCGATGATAAGACTCTCGAAGTCCTCATCTTTTAATGTGATAACAACGGCTTCTTCTTTTTTCTTTATATCGTAGAACACCCTTTTGCCTTCCTGTACAAATGAACCACCGAAGTACCCAAACCAATCTGTACCCACTCGTTTCTCGATACCTACAGGCGTATCTTTCCACGCCAAGCCTGTTGTCACATCTTGTACATTAGTGAGCGGGATAGATAACTCACTTTTAACCGCAAAGAATTTTCTTGCGCCTTGCACCGTGATAACCAGTTGACCATCTTCGATTCTTACTCGTGACATTGTCCGTGCCTCCGTTAATTTATTTTGTTTAATAAACCGTTAGCCTTTCAATCTTTTGAATGTCAACAAAACAGTATGAGCTGAATCCACTACGGCATATGCCACTGCCATAGAATGGGTAACAAGCTCCCACCCGTCGGAAGCCATTTCATTGATTATTTCATCAACAACGCCAGCTTGACACACATCTGCATCTTTTCTTTTTTTGGTTATGTTGAAATTTGCGATAACTGCTTCACTCTTGTACTCATACATGGTATATCCTCTCCCTTACTTGTTGTCGTTGCCTTTTTCGTTTGCAATTTTGACTATGCCAATGGACATAGGTACAACTATAGCGGTTGTCATAATTCCCGTTATAGCAGGATTTACTTCAAAGAAATGGTTAGCGACACCGACTGCTGTACCAACGATTATTGCTGAAATAATAATGGTGATAAAAATTTTTGCTTTCATTTTATTTCCTCCTGTATTTACCCTGCTATACGCATAGGGCTTTTATTTTGTGCCATATATCACGGCAGATGTAAATAACAATCAACCCAACCGCCCAACATAGCACAAGGACAGCGCAAGCAATTATTCGAGCCTTTTTAATTCTTCGTTGAAATTCCTCATGCGTTATGGCTTGCTTTCCTGCAACAATTCTCTTTTTGTTTTCTTCTTCAATACTTGTTGAGGCAGAAAACAAAACGTATATCATCAATGGCAACGGTAATAAAGATAATAAAATCTGTAGCCAGTTTGGATTCATAAGACACCCCCTTGCGCTTCCAGTCGTTGCCGCAAAGCCGTATCGCTCATTGTAAAATAAGTCTATCAAAAATTTTTCACCGTGCCGAAAGAGGGAGTAACTTACGCACTCAAGGGAGTAATTTACACACCGCCTATATTGTTATCATGTAGCTATAGTGGTAAAATATAAAGAGATTCGATGAAAGAGATAGAAACAACCAAAAAACAATAGAATTTTTTTGAACGGCAAAGAAATAACCCGAAAGGGCGTGTGATAACCTGTTATGATGCGGAGGGTGTGAGATAATGAATATATATGTATTTTTATTTCTTTTTTCAATTGGAATTTTAACACTTTCAATGGAAAGAGTAATGAGCATATTTTTTGAGAAAAGAAGAGCACCTTTGCCCGTTACCATCTTTTCATATCTTCTTTTTTGGGGCGCAATGATTACGCAACATTTATTGCCGATAACACTGTATGTATATGTATTTGTCTTAGCCTTAATAATCATAACACTAAACTACGAAGCTTCAATGATAAAACGATTTTTAGCGTTTTCTGGCTGCTATGTTATATTAATTTTAAGTACAGCTATTTTTAGGATTTTTATATATATCCTGCCGTATGGTATGTTTTCCAGCATGAGTGCTTATTTTTCGTCAAACGCAGTAACGTATCTGTTAGTATTGTTGGCGTTTCAACGCTTCAAATTTATAAAGAAAAACACAGTGTATTCTAACAAATTCTTGCTGCCTTTGTGCTTTATTCCGATTGTCGAATTAATCAGCACAAGTTTACTTCCATTAAATATACCTAATCATTTAGAGATTTTTCATATGATTATTTTAATCGGTGTTGCCTTCATTATTTTCTACCTTCACAATAGCCTTTCAAAATCTATCGAAGATAACGTAAAATCTGCACTTCATGCTCAGGAAAAGGAATATTATTTTACACAAAGCCAACTAATGCAAGAATCGGTGGAAAATATTAAATCCATGCGCCACGATATGAAATTACACTTGGCAACCGCAAGGGATTTTATTTCTACCGATAAAACAGGCGAAGCGGCCGCCTACCTCAATGGCTTACTTGGCGATATAGAAGAAAGCGGCGTATACAGCAACACAAACAACACCGCTTTTGACAGTATAATCAATTTCAAGCTGAACAACGTCAAACAAGAAAACATCAAACTGGATATACGCCTGTTAATCCCCCCTGCGTTGAATATCAAGGTAGCCGACATTGTAACCATAATAGGTAACTTATTAGACAATGCCCTTGACGCAGTTTCTAAGGTTGAGGATAAGATGATAAAGCTGGATATTGAATACAGCAGGGAAAGCCTGTTTATCCAAGTGGAAAATACTTTTGACGGCGTGGTTAAATATGATAATAATACTGATGATAAGCAAATATCCACCCGAAAAAGCGGCGGCGAACACGGTCACGGCTTGAAAAATATCTGCAAGTCCGTAGAAAAATACAACGGACATATAGACATCACCCATGACGAAAATATTTTTACGGTAACGATGATTTTATATGTAGACGAATGACATACCCATTATCGAGAGGGAATTAGACGCGGCGATAAAACTTAACAGGACAGGGGCGAAGTAAAAAATGTTACCCTGCCCTTTATTTTTGTAAGGCTGTCGTGCCATAAAATCGCGGTAGCTTTTTACGCTTGAAGCCAAGCGTTATTTTTTTGCCAAAAATTCTGTAGCAGTTTGCCACAACGTCTGTTTTGGGGTGAGTAGTATATAAGGGAAAGCAAACACGCAAGCATAGGCAACCAAAAACTGCCCAGTAAAACACGGAAATCAATTTTCATCCGCCTTGGGTAGAAAAGGTTATTGGTGTTAAGTCTCTATAAAGATTTGAGAATGGCTGATTTGATAATTGCGTCGTCCGCGAGGTGGGGCAAGGTGATATGCCCTTGGCCGCTGTAGTTTTTGTTGTATTCGGCGGCGATTGTAATGGAATTTTCATTCCGGGCCCAGGCGCGGCGGGCTATGCCCCCCATAACATCCCACATCATGGCGGATTTTATGATTTCGGCAGCGGCGTCTGAGCCGTCCAGCATCATTCCAAAGCCGCCGTTGATGGACTTGCCGATGCCCACGCCCCCGCCATTGTGCAACGCAACAAGGGACATTCCCCGGGCGGCGTTGCCGGCAAAGCACTGAGTAGCCATGTCGGCCATTACATTGCTGCCGTCCTTTATATTGGAAGTTTCGCGGAATGGGGAATCCGTGCCGGATACATCATGATGGTCGCGGCCCAGCATAATCGGGCCAACTTCGCCGTTTTTGACCATTTCATTAAAGCGCAAAGCAATTTTTGTGCGGCCCTCGGCGTCCTGATATAAGATTCGCGCCAAAGTGCCCACCACCATTTTATTTTTTTCCGCGTCCCGCACCCAAATGTAATTGTCCCGGTCTTGAGCGCGACGATTTGGGTCGATGCAGTCCATGGCGGCGGCATCGGTTTTGCGCAAATCCTCTGGGTTGCCAGAGAGACACACCCAGCGGAAGGGCCCATAGCCATAGTCAAAGAGCTCCGGCCCCAGAATATCCTCTACATATGACGGGAAAATGAATCCGTCCTTTTCGTCCATGCCGTTTTTGGAAATTTCCCGCGCCCCGGCGTCGTAAACCGCCTTGAGAAAGGCGTTGCCATAGTCGAAAAAATACGCTCCGCGCTGGGATAAAACCTGTATCAGCCCGATATGCTCGCGCAAAGTATCATCCACCAGCATGGCGAATTTTTCCCGGTCGGTGGATAAAAGCCGTGTGCGTTCCTCAAAGGGAATTTGCGGGCAATAGCCGCCCTCATATACATTGTGGCAAGATGTTTGGTCGGAGAGTAAATCAATGTGAATATTGTTATCTACCGCATATTGCAGCAAATCTACGATGTTCCCATGATAGGCAATGGACATGGGCTCTTTTTTTGCCAAAAATTCCGCCGCCGTTTTAAATGCTTTGTCCAAATCATCTACTACCATTTTAACCCAGCCTTGCTCATGACGGGTTTTGATGCGCGAGGCGTCTACTTCGGCAACGATTGCCACGCCCCCGGCAATTTCCATGGCTTTCGGCTGCGCACCGCTCATGCCGCCTAAACCACTGGACACAAAAAGAATCCCGCTCAAGTCCTGGTCATTTGAAAGGCCCAGCTTCAACCTGCCCGCATTAAGCAGCGTGTTATACGTGCCGTGTACGATTCCCTGGGGGCCAATGTACATCCAGCCCCCGGCTGTCATTTGGCCGTAGTTGGACACGCCCATTTGCTGGGCTATTTCCCAATCGGGGATATTATCGAACATGCCCACCATCAGCGCGTTGGTGATGATTACCCTTGGCGCGTGGGGCTTTGACGGAAACAGTCCCAGGGGATGGCCGCTGGAAATCACCAGCGTCTGAAACTCCGTGAGTTCTTGCAGATACTTCACAATCAGCCGGTATTGCATCCAATTCTGGCAGACACTGCCCGTTTCGCCATAGGTCACAAGCTCATATGGATACAGAGCCGTTGCGAAGTCCAAATTATTGTCAATCATCACTTGAAATGCTTTGCCGGCTAGGCATTTCCCCGGGTATTCCTCCACGGGCTTGCCGTAAATCCGTCCCACCGGGCGATAACGATAGGCGTAAATCCGCCCGTAGGTCACAAGCTCTTCCATAAATTCCGGCGCGAGGGCTTCATGCAAATTTTCCGGTACATAACGCAGCGCGTTCCGCAACGCAGTTTCCGCCTGGGCTTTTGTCAGCCGAAACCCCCGGCTGGGTGCACGAAGAATACCCTCGTGAAACACGGGGTATTCCGGCAAAGTGTTTTCCAATTTAATTTCCACTTAATCCACCGCCTTTACAATAATCACCATCTGTACAGTATTGTGATATACGCGGCAAATTAAGTCAAGTGGGTTCTGTGCCACTACACTTGCGCTGCCTCTTTTGCTCGTTTTTGCACTGCGTCTATTTCGTCTGCTGTCATTCCGCATTTCAACCTGTGCTGAATGGTCTTCAGGTAATTCTTGTACTCATCCAATTTTCCGGCGTCCAGCATTGCCTGCGCGTACTGGTTTTCGTAGTAGGCGAGCTCTTGCGCCTCTCGCTTTTCACGTTCTGTGGCCATCTGTACGTCTCCTTTCCGGGTTTCATTATAGCATACGGAGCATAGTCGCGACAAATTAAAGGGAGTGGCCCACTCACTTTATCGCCGCGCTTGGGCCACTCCTATAGACGTCTCCGTTGAAAATGCTATAGCTCTTCCGGACGGGGGCGGCTTCCGGTCATCCAATTTCGCCGCAAAGCTGATGAAAGTTGATTTCCGTGGAAAAGCCCTTATTAAATGTTTGAAATATTTGGGAGATATGGTATACTGGCTCTAAGAATATGTCCGAGGTATTGTATGAATGATTTTGAAAACAAGGCGGGAGAGGAAGCCCTTTCACCGGAAGAGGCCGGAAGCGTAAGAGGCGAGCTGCTAAATGACGCTTGGGGCTGGGTAAAGACTATCCTTTTTGCGGTAGTTTTCGCGCTGATAATCACCAATTTCGTGATTGTGAACGCCTCTGTGCCAACGGGCTCGATGGAGGGCACGATTCGGGTAAATGACCGCATCGTGGCGTTTCGGCTGAGTTATTTATTTTCCGAGCCTCAGCCGCTGGACATTATTGTTTTCCGCGGCCCTGACGATGAGTCTACATTATATGTAAAGCGTGTTGTGGCCGTGTCCGGCGATGTTATTGAAATCCGCGACGGGAGGGTTTTCATCGGAGACGACCCGCAGCCCCAGCGCGACGATTTTGTTCAAGGGAATTTTATCGGAAACTTCGGCCCCTTTGAGGTGCCGGAGGGTCATTTTTTTGTGCTGGGCGACTACCGCACAAATTCGCTGGATTCCCGCCACTGGAACAATACCTTTGTATACCGCCGCCAGATTCTCGGGCGGGTGATTTTCAGATACTTCCCGGGTTTTCAAAACCTGACTACAACTTAAAAGGAGTGCTTTACACATGCAAAGAATCAACAAAGAAATGCTTATTACCGACGCTTTAGAAATGGACATGGGCCTTGCCGATGTCCTTGGCAAACACGGCATGGGCTGCCTGGGATGCCCCGGTTCACGGGGGAAAACGCTGGAAATGGCAGCCTCCGGGCATGGCGTTGACATTGACGTACTGATTGATGAAATGAACGCTTTTATAGCCGCCAAAGCCTAACTAGAGCGTGTTTTAGTGCATATCCGGAGAACAACAACCGCCGACCTGCCCTCCGTAATGGCAATTTACGCCTCTGCGAGGGAATTCATGCGCGAAAGCGGCAATGCCGGCCAGTGGGGTGACGAGCATCCGCCCCGCGCAATGATAGAAGATGACATTCGCCGCGGCGAAAGCTATGTATGCGAAAAGGACGGCGAGGTGCTGGCGGTTTTTATGATAAGCCCCGGCCCAGACCCAACATATGAAAAAATCGACGGCGCGTGGCAAAATGATGCGCCTTATTCTGTTGTGCACCGCATCGCAAGACATTCGCTTGCCGGGCGCGGCGCGAAGGGCGTAGGCGCATTTTGCCTGAACTGGTGCATTAAAAACTTCGGAAATCTACGCATCGACACCCACAAAGATAATGCCCCAATGCTAAAGCTATTGGGGCAGTTGGGATTTATTTATTGTGGAATCATCTGGCTCGAAAACGGGGACGAACGGCTGGCCTTTCAAAAAGCGATTCATTCACTATAGCCATACCCTCACGGTAGACCCGTCGCTTGAAGCTACTTCAACCAGCGGTTCGCCGTTTAAAAGCTTCCGGCAGCGGCGTATTTCTTTAAAAAGAATTCTCATTTGTGTGTATGTTAAATCAATTTGTACATATTGTTTTGCAGCGGCGGGGATGGCCAGCCTGCAAAAAGCCGCCGTTATCGGGTTGAAAAATAATCGGGTGGGCAACCGCAGGTTAAAATTGCTGTCTTCTGAACTGACCTTTATACGCATTGCAGCCCCCGCCTATTCTACGCTGACAGTTATGATATGGCCGTCAGCACTGTTGACCTCTACGAGATTCCCCATCATGCCGCTTTCAACCATTTTTATGATTGCAGCGAAGTCTATGTTTTTCAGCGCGTCGTTGCTACCCGCGCTCATATTCATCAGCGCGCCTATTTCGATTCCCGCTTTCAGAAGGGGCATCGGCAGATTAACCTTTACCTTGTCACCGTCCGCCGAAAGAACCTTTATGCGCAACACCAGCTGGTCGAATGCCTTCCGCTCCCCGGCAGGCATCATCCGCACCGCACCGGATTCCTCCCCGCGAAGTAACCTGTCTAGGCTTACCCCAAAGTAATCCGCCAGCTGCGGCATCACCCCAATGTCCGGACATGAAATGTCATTTTCCCATTTACTTACCGCTTGGGACGTTACTCCCATGATTTCCGCCAATTGCTCCTGCGTAATATTCCTCTGACGGCGATACTCGCTGATTCTGCTTCCTAAACTTGCCATGCTTATTACCTCCCTTTGCTTTATAATACAATTTTACTGCGTAAAACCTAGGGATTACAGATATCACTGGTTGCTATTTGAGAGCATTAGTTGATTTATTTGCAACCTATGGTTGATTCAGCTCGGTAATCCTCGCACTTTCAAAAAAAGCTTGCAACGAATTTAATCGTTACAAGCTTTTTCATTTCCTCCCCGACCAGGATTCGAACCAGGGACCTATCGGTTAACAGCCGAGTGCTCTACCGCTGAGCTATCGAGGAAAGTATATGAACATTAAAAACTCAATATAGAGAAGGAGCGAAACAATAGTTCAAAAAAGTGTAGTGTGTAGAAAAATGGATGAACGTATGGCTTGAGCGTAATTCATTGTTTTTGCCAACTCTGGCTAGCAATTCCAAAACCCGCTTGAACCATGCGGTTTTTGAAATTGAAGCTCGACTAGGCAAAAGCCAATGTCATGGTCAAGCCCTCGGACTATTAGTACGGGTCATCTGAACATGTTACCATGCGTACAACTCCCGCCTATC